>Ga0307515_10003214_pt1 | contig 34581 bp, 28 predicted proteins | sample 17_EM_MG_FD_194513 | JGI IMG/M metagenome (GOLD analysis project Ga0307515, IMG submission 194513) | Populus trichocarpa ectomycorrhiza microbial communities from riparian zone in the Pacific Northwest, United States - 17_EM | ecosystem: Host-associated > Plants > Roots > Unclassified | place...
ATACAATAATAGAATCATCATAACCTAACTCATTCCACCAGATTTCCGTCCTCTCCATCGGTCTCTCCTCCGTATACGGTGGCTCCCGCACGCTCGTGTCCCTTGCCGAAACCGGTTATGCACCATCCTTATTCGCCTATGTCGACAAATCAGGCCGACCGCTCTGGGCGCTCATCTTCATGCTCCTATTTGGGCCTTTGGCATACATCAACCTCACTGCGAACGGACCCCTCGTCTTCAATTGGCTTCTCGCGCTTAGTGGTCTCTCGACACTCTTCACCTGGGGCACCATCTGCCTCTGCCACATCCGTTTCCGAAAAGCATGGAGAGTCCAGGGCCACTCGATCGAGGAACTCCCCTTCCGTGCCATGTTTGGCGTCTGGGGCTCTTGGGCGGGGCTGATCCTCGTCATTTTGGTACTCATCGCACAGTTCTATATCGCCATATCGCCCATTGGCGGCACACCGTCCAACCCGGGCGATGTCGCGACCGCCTTTTTCCAGTCGTACCTTGCTCTCCCCGTTGTCTTGTTGTTCTACATCGTCGGATACGTATGGAAGAGGACCACCCCTCAGCGGGCGCACCAGATCGACTTAGATGTGAGCCAATTCCTTTTTATTTTCCTGTTCAGAGTCCTGTTCACGTTCAATTGGGGGTGGTGTACTGACTGCTCTTTCCAAAAAAAAAAAATTGTAGACCGGTCGTAAGTGTTGGTACACTGTCGAGCAGATGCGCGACTATCGCGCCGAGCTTGCTGCCCAGCCAATATGGAAGAGGACTTACCGTACCCTCTTCTCGGGCTAACCGAAAATCCACTACATGTGCCTCGGTTTCTGTCGCAGTTGCTCTGTACGTCCACACATGGGGTAATACCCAGATAAATATAATATTCGCTCGCCCCCCACTCCCCCCCTGAATGCCACGTATTATTAATTACGTTGTATTTTGAGGTTGCCATCGTCACCTCGACAAGCACTCGAGACCCCTCACTCCATTCACTTCGCCTGATTGGAGAGGGGAAGGATTGCTCCAGCCCCCATGCTATGAGGAGAATCGCATTGTCCTATCACTGCTATGTAAGGCATTCTGGGGGTCCAGGAGACCAAGGGGCCGATCCCTGCGACGTTTGTCAATCAGCTGATATCGATGGACAAGCTTGAGGCTGGGGCCAATGTTTATTATTAGGAATTCCCCGTAGGTGGTTTCCTTTTCTCTACACGATGTCTGATACGCAGGCTCGTTGACATGCAGAAAATGTGCGTGCACTCATCTTTCGCTAGGCTGTATTTGAAATATTTCGTAACAGTGAACGGAGCGAGCGTCCTCGACAACATCACCCTTTCAGAATGAGGAACATATAAAACGACAAGATAGTTTATTTATGTACGCTGCTGGGAAAGCCGCAACACACTTTCAAGTAAACCGCAAGGAAGCAGTGACAGAGGTGGCCTTGCAAGTACGGCAAGCCCCGACGTTCCTAAAGGTTCCCCATACATCCTGCACCTATCTCCTGCCAGCCCAAGTGCAGCGCGGTGAACGTGTGTGCAGCCCGACTCGCGACAGCCGATCCACTCACGGATTGAGCCGGGCCTTGCAGTCTGATCCTTGCCCTCTACCACCTCGGCTCTTCGTTTCTCCATCACAGGTGTCGATCCCCTTTTTCCCTGTTGCTGGCGATGTTTGTGTGGCTGTGGAAACAGCTGAACACGTCTAACGACGGCGCTAACGCACAAGGTGAGCCCTGGCTCCGTCCTATAGTGATGGACCTCATGGGAATCCACTGCAGATCCTGTTCGGACCGATTCAGAGTGTCAGTCCACAGGTTTCTCGAACGCGGCTAGCCACGGACAACAAAACCAGCTCTCATGTGCTTCTGGAGATCTCCAGAGTGGTGTTTCTCTGTTCCCGCAGTCTGCGACCCATGAACCCCGGGCAATGTTCTCTCAACCATCATCTGGAGCCGTCGTTAATGGGACCAGGATGTCGCCCACAAACAACCAAGCCCCTCAAGCTCGACTTCCTACTCCCGCACCCGCTCCAGATGAACTCAATGTAGACCATGATGAAGGGAATGTACCGTGCGTTTCCCATTCTACTTCCATACAATCCTCCCTCAACAGCGTTGCAGTATGCCCGAGTGGATTGTCTTCGTAAAGCCAACTCAACCGTTGGAGGGAAACATTATCACATTGCGTCGCGAGACACACGTCGCGCTTGATATAATCCTCGACAAACTTCCAAGGCAGCCACCTGGAGGGTACAGTGGAATCAAGATTCCTGCAACCGCCTCTGTGAGAAATTCTGCCACTACAATTGTTAAATCCCTTCTGGAGTTTCGCATCCACGTATTTGGCGCGGCCAGCAAGCAACGCTTCGAAACCGTCTGTGCAAACTGCGCGAAGCGAGAGGGAAAGAGAAGGGGAACTCCAAGGTTCATCGATTTCTGTGCTCCGCAGGACATCATTGAACAAAAAGATGGCAAAGTACGGGTCGAGTTCATCTTTTGCTGCTATCCGAAATGTCATCAAGATTATGGCTATTTGTGAGCTGGCTCCCGCCCGTTCTGCTCCCTATATGCTGAACATTTCGTAGTCTGGACGTCGTTCTCTCTGAAGACGTGAACCAAAATAACATCGTGGCTCAATGTCGACTTCCTATAATCTTTGACGTCTTGGCTAAAGCTCAGGTGTCACGGAAACTGCCGCCGGAACTGCGGCCGGTGGCGCTACAGGCGTGGGCAGAGGCGCGCGCAAGGTGGCCTGCGCAGGTAGGGCCTCAGGCGGTAGCACAAGCGGCGGCGCTGACACAAGCCCGATGTATTGGCAGATTCGAAACTGAAGGACATCATTTACTCCATTGAACCCGACCATCGTCATATACTTGCACGTCATCTATACCGCAACTCATACACTATACAACAGTTTTGGTGGCTAATCCAAATTATTGCACCCATCACCCGCCTTCCACTAGAGTTGCTCCAACATATTTTACTCTTGATCATCGACGAAGCGAGCGATTCACCTTTGGCGTTGATGCTCGTATGTAAACAATGGAATGACATCGTCACTGGTATTTGGGCATCACTCAAACTGGGCACAACAACCCCAAAGGGTGCTGTCACAACCAAGTTGAAAAGGAACCAATGGTTTTTGGATGTAGTAGTTGATACGGAGATCGACCGTGGCCATTTCACCCCATCAAATGGTGCCTACCAGGCTATTGTCGCTGCCATTGAAGCAACCGACCGATGGCGAAGCTTCGTAGTCGAGACATTCCCACCACAGGCCGACTTTCCTGAACACCTCGTAAACGGTAGACTCCAACGACGCTCGGGTGCTGTCATGAACCGCATTAGAACATTCAGGATCAAGTCTGCTTGCGAGATGTCACCCCTCCTCGACCATCTTTTGCACATTCTCGGCAGATCAACCAGTCAAGAGCTTACGACAGTGGAAATAAATTCACCGAATGTGATATCGTTCCTTGCTCCTACCTATTCCACGATCTTCCATTCCGTCAAAGTTCTCTCCCTCTCCCTCGATACCCCGGGGTTGCGCAACCCAGTTGACCTTCTACCTCACCTACATCAACTGGAATCCCTTACTGCCTCTCGTCTCCCCTTTCCCATCTATAGCAATGATGTCGACTTGCCGTTTGTTCACACACTCCGCCATCTCAGCCTCAGAGCTGTCTCCATCCAGTGGATGAGCGGCAGGACCTTTCATGCTCTCGAGAGTTGCACCATTCTCTTTCCACTTCATAACAACATTCTGCACACTTTCAGCGCCACCCTCCTGAACTGCAAGCAGTTGACATTCCAAGGCTATCCTCTCGATATCCTTACTGGTATCTCAGCATGCAAGCTTGATCACCTCTCTGTGGCGTGCTCCACTTTGTATCAGCCGCGGGGAAATCGAGAATTAATTCGGTTTTCGAGTCACACTTTGCGAGAGAGCCGACTTTCGCCACGAGTCCTCCACATCAGTATCGAGGCCACGGACGAGGCCTGGATAAAGGCAATAGCCTTCATGTCGAACTTAGAGGAATTGGTGATTGACAACGCAGAGCCTTCTTCGCTTGGAGCAAAGGCCCTCCGGTCACTTGTCGTACAACCGGTCTATGCAAACAATCTGAGTACGACCGCCACTCCTGGGTGTCGGAACACACCAGTATGTCCATCGCTTAGGCGATTTGGGCTCCGATATCGCCGCTGGTTGCGACCAAGTGAGCTGCGACCAAGTGAGCCTTTGGGCTTGATTCCGGAGTTCATGTCCATTATCCTGTCAAGGCAACGGTCAAAGTTCCCTCTGCAGAGCTTCCAAATATGGATGAGGAGTGATCAAAAGGACCCACTGGAATTGATGGATGGATCATGGATTAGCCTCGAGGGATTTGAACGCCTGAGGAATGCCAGTGCAATTGATTTGTTACAGGTGATGGCTAGTAGATTCGTGGAGAACATGGATAAACCTTTTGGGAAGTCCTCTACCGCATGCCCTCAACGACCGCTGGCACCCCAGCCGCTGCTGCCCCCTCCAGGAACTCCGCCAGCACCATCAGCACCTCCTCCACCCCCCCTGCCCAATCTACCTTCAAGTTCCAATGCTCAAGCACCGTCGGCCCGCGACCCCCGCGCTAAAGAGGTCGCAGGACCTAAGCAGTGTAAGCGGGATCGAGTTGAGGCTGGTTTGGATGACGGAGACTCACAGAACACCACCGAGGGACGTCGAGTGCGACGTAGGCATGATCAATGGAACGGTGTCCCTAGTGCTGATCCCGCAGGGCCCTGTGCTTCCGCGGCATATCAGTCCCCTTCTGGTCCATTCACCACGGGCGCATGGCAGGGAACCACACTTCGTGGTGCTTCCTCTTCAAGTGGTTCTTCTACTTCTCCTGCCACGTCCACAACCCCAACAGCGCCGCAGCTAGACCCACCCCTGCGCCCTGTACAAGGACACCAAAGCTCGCCTCGACTTGTTGAGTCAACCTATACCGTCCTCCGTTCTATGAACCCTCGTAAAGGCCCAGTGCCTGGAGGGATCGAAGTATGGCTGGCCGTGGATGACCTCCCCCCTTTCACACTATACGCCAGATTCGGCATCCATGTTGCTGCGACAGTAAGCCCAATATTTCATCCATTATTATTCATCTAATTTCCATATTAGGCGGTTCAGAATTCAAATACGCTGTCATGTATACTTCCTTCCGCAAGTCAAATCGGTCGTGTGAAGGTTACACTCTCCCGTTCACCCTATTATGGAGCTCCTGAGTATGGAACGAGCCTTGCTGAGTTCGAGTACCAAAGCAATGAGGAGCCTCTGTGAGTCTGGGTACCGTTCTCCATTCACTCATTTAATTGCTTCCACAGTTCCGCAACGCTCTGGAAGTCCCCCCCACCAGCGATCGTCCCGCCAAGCACAGACGAAGGACCCACTCCCACTCTTACCGAAGTGAATCCTGAATCCGGATCCATCACGGGTGGTGCAAGGGTCTGGCTCAAAGGAATGGATTTCCCAACTCTCTTCCCTCTGTTTGCGAGATTTGGGACCGCTGTAGTGCCAACAGTGAGCTCCCTAATTACTTTTGTGAGGTTCTTTCTAATCAACTGTCCCAGACATTCAGCAGCCGCCAACTTCTTGTCTGTACTTTGCCCCCCGCAGCTACGTCTGGTGTCGTCAATGTTACGCTATCGATGCACCCCCACCCAAATGCGGCGGAGTATGGAACCAGCTACGCGAGGTTTCAATACATAGGAGACCATGACCAATTGTAAGTTTTTCAAATATATGCGCCCCAGGCCCCATACTCATTTGAATGAAGAATTCCGATACTCCTACGTATTCAGGGACAAGGGTACCCGGAATTCTCCCCAGTGTTGCACGCGTTGCTCACCTCTCTGAGAAGACCTAGTCCGTAAGGTATTTGGTTTACCCATGCTATCCGTATTTAGCTGGCCTCGGTTAGTTAGTGTTTGGGCAATCATTATACTTAACCCCCTCGTCCACCATCTCAGCACCACGCATTACCAGTATCCTCTGTCTCTCTCTTAAATAAAGGGATTCGATAGAATTCGGGTGATCTACTGAGTACAACGTACGAGGCTACAAGTATACAAACTTTACATAGTCCTCTTCAAGAAGGGGGTCGTGTCTAATACCCCTCTCCGATTGAGGACACCAGCCAAACCGCGGTCTACAAGGAGGGAGTCACGGCGCTTGACCGCGAGACGATCCAATCGAATTCAGCCTGATCGAAGCACTCAGTTGCCTTCAAGCACGCCCCAACTTCCATGAGATCGTGTCTACGGCGAACGATTGTAACCAAACCCTCGCACATCTAGCCATCCTCTACGACTGCCCCTCTCTTCTCGGTCGTCTCGTCGAATGGTATATCGACCTCACCATTGCTGATGTCAATGGTCTCACTGCGCCTATATGAAGGGAGACCTGGACAGTGTGCGGATTTTGCGGCGAGGGGGTGCACCTGAAACTGTAACGGACAAAATTGTAGCGAACCGACCTCGGATCATTACTCTCTTTGGATTCCCGATCCCTATTCGGAAGCGGACCCGTGCGGCTACGCCGACTCGGTTACGCCGACCCGAAACTTTGGCTCAGATCTCGAGACCAGGCACGATCTCGGGCCTAGATCGGCCCTCGATAGAACTCATTGCTTACTATGCTGACGTAGTGGTGTTTCACTGTACTCGATGAACTCATGTATATTAGCTCATGGAGTGCGGACCTCAGGGTTCCTCACTCTACCAACACTAGTTACGTGTGAATATAGTCATCTCTTCTTTGCCCTTTTTGCCGCGTGAGAGAGCACCCAAAATCTCACAAAAATGGGTCGAACTCCTTCGGACCTGCAGCCAGAAGGATTCGGTTCAGCCATTGACTTTGACGCCGAAGTCGCTGCTGGGTTAGACACTGAAACGTGCCTGGATGAGCAAGTGGTACTAGAAGAATTACAGCTCAGCTCATTCGATTCGAGCGACGATAACGATTCGGGGCACAGCCAATCGGATTTCGGAGATGTCTCCGACCGAGACGACCCAGAGAACGTCGATGCAAATTCATTCACTGGAGGTGATGAAGGTGGTCGAGGTGGTCGAATTGCATCAACTTCTAAAGAGCCGGCGATCAGGATTATTTACCAATCGCTCCTGGAGAGAAACAAGCGGAAGAAGAAGAATTGTGGTGACCAAGTGCTCCTCTATACGCTCTATGACGCTGTCATCAGCAGTATCTCCAACAAGCTCCACAAGGCCATATTGCTGACCCCTCTCAACTATCCGCCCGTGCTGGTGTCCGTGACCCAGCCGAACATTGCTCAACCGCCACACAATAAGGTCAGACGGAAAAAGAAAAAGTCGCCTACTCTCCCGATGGGCGGCACATCTTCTCTCGATCTGACGACAAGACGATTCGAATCTGGGGTGCTGAGACTGATACTGCCATTCTCCAACAACCTGCGGGTGGGTGGCACCGCTTAGGCGGCATCTGCTATTCCCTTCGTCCCTGTTAATCCTCAATCCCCTTCACGAATGTCGCCTGTCGTATATATTGCTCCAGTATGTATAAGATCCCCGCCTTTCGTGTTTGTGCATCAAATTGTCGGTATAGGACCATGTAACATCACCCCAATGTCTAGATATAAAATGCGTTACTGTATCTGTTTAGGGACATACTGATAGCATATCTCCCGCACCCCCAACATCAGCGAGTGAACCAACGCGCGTACTACCAAAGACCCATCGTTTGAATGTGTCCTGAGGCTTCACTGTTGTCAAGACTAAGTGACCAAGTGCACAGCCGGCTGCTCACCAACATCCAGGCAATGTGATTCCAAGTCTAACCTGGCAGCAGCGCAGCGTCCCAATGATCAATGCAGAACCTTCTGACGAAGATCAAAGGGGTCCAAACCTCGTCCATTGAGCACCCAGCGACAAGTAATTATATACCAGAGCTACAAGCAATGGAAGAGACGATATCACGAGCCACAAGTTCATTGCAATGCAATGCAAGACAAATGCAATGCAAGACAACGAAATGGAATGGAAGACAAGACCGATGCTCGGTGCACAGCGTATCCATCTCCAACACCTTCAGCCCAGCGTATTGGTAACACCTTTGGATGTACCACTGCACGGTGCGCACGCTGTCGGGGGTCCCTCTCCATATCGGCGCAATGAAGCGCGTTGAGACTGTTGACGTCGGAAATCACGAAGGTGGTGCATCCTCGACGGGATGACGGAGAAGAGGCGGTTGAGGATGGTTGGATGCGCTCAGTTGAGAGCAATGAGTATCACCAGCAATACCAGTGAGAATTCCAGATAGCTTGAGAGAGTCAGGTTTGCGCGCGGCCTCTTTCGAACAGGGCCGGTATATTCTCGCAACGAATGTTAACTGTTCGGTCTGCGGGATCCTTCCATTGCTCCTGGCCGACCAGGGCAGCAACGCAGCGACGGCAAATGGTGTCCGAATGGTATTGTACAGGGCAAAGCAAGCAGGATTATTATGTGAGGAGGGGCCACCAAAGAGACCGCTTTGACACGGGCCTTGGGGGTTTAGGTGGCGCAAAACGGGGATAAGAACCATCACCTTGTTGGCACGTGGTCGGCGGGGCGCGATTAGCTAACTGTGCGGGCATATGGGTTCTGTGGTGTAGCGGTGTACGATAGACGGCCATCCGCAAATGCCTCGAATAACACTTAGGGCATGTCGTTCAGTTTTGCGCAGTATATACAAAGGGGCCAGGCCTATCCTTCGTCATGAGAGTCTTGGGGAATCCAGAGCACCAGTTGGGGAGCACTTGGATGGACGGTTGAGCGGGAAGTGGCTTACCAATCTTAATACATCCAACCTTTTTAATTTATTTTCTTAGACGATAAGTTACTCAAGGAACATTTCCTCGCTTCACGCCCAATTCTTTCCTAATCACATTCTCTGCTGAATATTCATCATGATTCCATACAGCCACATATACAGTACTAGACTTAGTCCTATGATTAACATCTTAGCCGTCATGGCAGGACCTGTGGTCTACTTCAAACTTTGAGGAACCGTCTTCTTCATGCACACTCCAAAGGAAGCACTGATATCTTTTTTACAAATGAGGAAGGTGGGATGATTAAGTAGTTTCCTTGGGTGTTTGGTTGATTGTTGTGCACACAAGTACCATATCCGAGGGCAGAAGTGCGGTCATGAATCAAAGGCTTGCTCGCAGGAAGCCTGAATACAACTGTACTTTCTTTCTTTGCAACCAGATCGAATGTTTTTTTTTTTTTTTTTTTTTTTTTTTTTGTGGGTCAGAGAGGCGGCTCTGCCGCCGACACGAGCAAGCTTCTGTGCCGGGGCCCCACGCCAACAGGGGAACCATCCTGCTCTCTAGAGCTCTCTCCACCGTCACCCGCAGGAATCTGGTTTAAGACCTCGTTGTCTGTTGGAGACACCTAGACAGCTTCTCAAGGCATAGGAATCCCGAAGGATTCTGCAACCCAAAGCTTCCGAGGCCGAGAGTGCGGGGGTCGCCTGAGACGCAATCGTCCAAGGAATACCCGCTAAACCTGCGGGGGGCCACTAGTCCGACATTGGCAAGGTGGCCCCTCCCCTCGGGTGGAGAGGGGCGCCGTACCGGACCGCCCTTAAGGAGTTTTACGTCCCCCTTAGGGGCTCACTAGGAGCACCGCGGTAATACCGTGGGCACGAGGCAAGCCCCGATATCGGCCGCCGTACAGCAGGAGTGAACTCGCACGAGCTAGCTTCTGCGCGAGAGACCCGCTCCCATTGGGCGACCGAAAGGTTCATGAGACGACGAGGTGGCTTACCGAGACGAGGAAGACCGTTCCTCATAGAAGACCGCACCATCAGCAGTCCTGAGGTTCCTTGGCCAAAATTCGGCGAAGGTTGTCCTCTTGCCTTGCGGGTATGAATCGGAAGTCCGGTTCATTGGCTTCCGCCATCCGCCACTTCCATACCGTCCAGAAGTAGAGGCCTACCGCCCACTCCCGGGCGCCTCGTGACTTCGAGAAGGCTTCGTTCGGCTTGAGCAGATTCTTGTTAGGCTTGATGGAGTTCTGCTCGACCCGTTTGAGGGCTAGCAGGGGGTACCAGGGGAAGGGTCTCCAGGTGTCCGGGCGAAGGGACTTATGCCAAACTTTGGGGGAGATGTCCTGCAATTTGTCCAGCAGGACTTGCTCAAGGCCGGACAAATCATACCTGATGCAACCCAAGAGGATGTGGTCTAGGGACAATTCTCGTCCGCAGGGGCACGTTCTCATGAGCTCCTTTGTGCCTCGATACCTGTGTCCTATCGCTTGGGCTTGATTCATTTCCCGCCACAAGGTTTCCTTGAAGCCGAGCAGCACATTAATCCTCCAAACCAGGGGCGCGTAGATGTCCACGTCCAAATATACGCCAAACATGTTGGCCATGCAAACGACCCATCTATCGCAGAATGGGGCCGCCTTCCCGTAGGAAAGAGGGGGCAGCACCGTGTCTCTAACCACCAGCTTGGTCAAATATGACAGGGGCTGGTGAGCCAGGACCGGCTGATGATCTATCCATCCATCGGGTGTAGCCAGAGACCATAGATCGTATGGTCGCCCGGAGACTCGGCCTTCATTTGCCAGGAAGTCCGCTCTGTTGTTCCAGATGTCGTCGCCATGAGCTTTTGCTTTCTCGAACTCGACTCCCCCTCTGTGGCTTCTCAGCAGGAAGAGGAGGTGCTTAAAAAGGGGGAGAGACGAGGCAGACTGCCCGGTCCGCGGGAAGTCGCCCCATCCGTCTCTCTCCATGGCCAGAAGGTTACCCTTAATCAACTTGAGTACATACGCCGAGTCCGTATGTATGACAATGTTATACCCTCGCCAAGCAGATAGGCACAAGGAGATAGCCGCAACCTCCGCGATGTTGTTAGTCACAGGGATCCCCTCCAGGGACACACTATCATACATCTCCAAGTCGGAGACCCAGGCGGCTCCAGCTGTACATGACTCCAAACCGTTATCCTTCGCCGACCCATCTGTCCAGACGTGTATAATGTCCGTGCTGACGGGCGCGCCTGCCAGGGGCTTGGCCCGGAGGCTGTTATCATACCGCAGAACATTCGCCCTACTTTGGCCCCTAGCAGTGCGCAGGGCGTCTGTGCTTCGAGCCAACAGGGAAGTCGGCTTGGTGAAGATTCGGATGCACCCCAAAGGACTGTCCATCCTAGGCCAGATGTTAGCCGACACACTGCGAGTCCTGGGCGTCACCCTGGGGGACCAGTTAGTATGTATGAGCTTCCGGCGGACGGCCCTTCGGCTAGTTCTGCACCTCGGGCATGCAGCGTCTCTGTCCCTTGTATCCACCAAGTCCCCAACAAGAGGTGACTGGTGGTCCCTAAGGCACCCGCCTCCGTATCTAGACGAACGGAGCGGCGTGGCTGGGTGGTAAAACGCTGGCATAGCGCGCCGTACAGCCAGGGGAGGGGCCTGGCACCTGAGGTCTAGGCCATATTTCTTAGCCGTCAGAAAAGCCTGCCGCAGACGGGCCTCGAGCAACGTAGGTTTGGTGTATGCCCGTTGTAAGAATGGATTAAGACCCACTATATCAGCCTTGTTGTTGGTGGACGTAGCTGCCCGTAAGTTCGCCCACGCCCATGCTTTCCAAGGGGGCCGCTGTGGCCCCGAGATAAGCTGAGAGAGGAAGCGTAGATCATAAGCCTCCTTCCTATGGGCCAGGGACGGGCAGCCGAGGCCCCCTTCCTCCAGCGGCGCCTCTAGAATGCTAAACGGCATTGTAGAGAACCGGCCTCGTACAAAGCTCTGTATCTGCTGGCTCATCTTCCGAAGGGTAGAGGGGTGGATTCCGTTTCCGTCCAAGAGGTGGTAGCATCTGGATTGGAGAAGAGCTTTAGCTAGTAGGGCTCTGTTCTGTACCGATGCCCCAATGGCCTTCCATTGTCTAATCAGGCGAGTGTTATGCTTGTGTATTTGGGCCCACCTGGGGGCCGCCAGATCGGTGGCAGCCACCCAGACACCCAGCACCCTCAGAGGGTCAGCGGGGGGTAGAACGTATGCACCTGGGATCAACGCGCCACCCATGGACTGACCATCAAAACAGACCTGAGCAAACGCCATGGGTCCCAGCGGCTTAACGTCCGTTTTGTCCATGTTAAACTTCGACCCGATCGCGAAGGACGCAACATCCAGACACGAGGAAATGCGAAGGACGTCGTCCGACTCAGACAGGAACAGGTTAATGTCATCCGCATAAAGCATCACCTTCGCAGGGGCCAGGCCGCCAATGCTGATGCCCCGAACCTCGCGCCGTAATCGCATCGCGAGGGGCTCTATCGAGAAGTTGAAGAGGAGGCAGGAAAGGGGGTCTCCCTGTCGCACACCTCTCCTCAGCTTGAACCAGCCGCTATATCCGCTGTTAATGCGTACGCGGGAGCGGCAATTGGGCAGTACGTCTTGAACTAGCCCGACTAGGCATCTAGGCAACCCCATCGCCTCCATAACGCGGATGAGCCATGCCTGGTCGACTCGGTCGTAAGCCTTAGCTTGATCCAAGCTCACCAGGTAGCCGGGGGTCCCGGTCGAGCCACATAGGTGAGCGACACCCTGCGCGAGGCGAGTATGGTCACTCATGAGGCGACCAGGCACGAATCCCTTCTGGTCCTCGTGAATCTTGCACGCCGCCCAGGGCGCCAGCCTGGCATTCACCAGATTGGTATACATTTTGCAGTCCGTATTCATCGATGATATCGGTCTATAGTTAGAGACCAGCGTGGGGTCTCCCTTCTTGTAAAAGAGACTAATGTTAGCGTCCTTAAACCTGCACCGGGAGGACCCTCTCGTCCGTATGTCGTTCGCCACCTCCCGGAATACATCCCAAAATGTACGAGGGGGGGATTGGGAGCCTTGGAGGCTCTGTATCTTACGGCACAGCCTCTTCCAGAATTCATACGGGATACCATCGGGGCCTGGGGCAGTGTTCGGCATCCTGTCACGGAGCGCCAAAACTTCCTCCTCGGTGAAAGGCCCTACCTCGAAGTCACCCGGGCAGGGTATGTGATTGTACGCGACTTTGGTCTCCCTGAGCAGGGCGTCCTGAGCCGCCAACCTTTCCACCGTCGTAGGTTCCGGGTCATGTAGGGTCTCGAAATAGTCCTTGGACACCTCGGTCATGTGACCCAAGTCCGTCCATGCCTCGGCCTCCAGGGGACGTCGTAACCCCGCAACCGAGACCGACGCTCGGCTACCTCGTTCGTCCGCCTCCTTGTTCAGCGAGAGGTTATACCATTCCGAAGTGTGCTTTTCAGCCATGCGCTTCATCTTTCGAAGAGCGTTTTTCCTCAGGGTGGACGCTTTATCGTCCAGCATATCAGCCACTGTTCCATTCCGCGGCGCATCCTTCCCAGGCGCTCTTACCGTCGGAGTCCCTACCAACCGAGGGGTCGGGTGGCACAAGACCGGGATCTGCCAAGGCGACGAAGGGCTGGGGCGGAAACACTTACGGGGGGCAGGGGGCACACTGTACTTCGGGACAGCCTCCTTCCACTCAGCCTTCCTTCGGGGCTGGATCGGGCGCTGGTGTTGTGCTAACCCTCTAACCGCCTCCCAGATCTCGTCTGGGGCCAGTTCCTCCTTTCGAATTGTGTTCCTCCAATACCTGGAATCCTTTCGTTTAAAGGAGGTGTTCGCCGTGATCCCCGTGCGCAAGACGGCCTCTTTGAACGCTGTCCATCTTTCCAATGTGGCCCGGCCGGCATTCCCGACATCGTTCCATGCGGCTAGGACATCAGGCCAGAATGTTTTGCTTTTATCCAATCCGTCAAGGCTTGGAAGCCTGGGGGCAGGGATCGCCACCTGCACCACGGGCTCAGTAACTATTAAGTCTGAAACTACGAACCTGTGGTCAGACCAGTTCGTCGAGAGGACGTAAGGGGGTTCCGCGGCCCAACCATCATAAGGTACATAAATCCTATCCAGCCGGGAGAACGTCTTGCCCGACGCGGTGTTTTGTGAGTAAGTCCAACCTCTTGGTCGCGGACCAGGACCCGCCACGTCCCGGAAGGCGCAGAGAGCGCTGATGTCCGAAAAGATCTCGAGTACCTTCCCTTGTCTTGGATTCATGGGGATCGCAGGGCTGCGGTCATCCATGTGTTCCACGAAGTTCCAATCACCAGCGGCAACGCAGCCAGACCAAGATCCGTCCGGCATAGAGGCCACTAGCGCCGAGAGGCACTTTCTCAAGGAAGCATAGAAGTCGATCAGGGAGTTAAGACCCTTGGAGTTGTCCGCGTAAACCCCGAGCAGCCAAAAGGCCTCCCGGCTGACACGGTGGGTTAAATGTAGAACTAGAGCATACCCCTCTATTAAAACAATCTGTTGTGTGCATTCCCATCCTCCATTCGAATGAGCAATCACCGCAACTCCGGCTCTAGCTTCGGGCAGGGATGTACTCCCAAGAATAGTCCGTGCTCTAGAAAAATTGGGGGTAGCCGCATGCGTTTCTGTCAGGATTAGTAGATCCAGCCGTTCAAGGAGCATCATTTGCTCCGTAAATGGTACTTTAGGGACCGCCTTACCATCCTTATTGTTGATCTGCCCACACATATTCCATGTGGCTAATCTAAACTTTCTATCTTTCAACCGCATAGGGGACTCAGGAGACCTTGCATTAGGCGTGGTCCCTGAGCCATCTGGAGGCGCCCCCGCGCGACTGTTAGGCTCAGGGCTCGAGCCTGTCGTCGGGAGAGGACGCGGATCGCCATTGGGGCCACCGGCGCTCCGTTGCGACACCGGTGGGAGGGGGATTTCGCGTAAATGGCTGTTTGTGACACCGATGGCCCCTTCGCCCACCGGGGGGGTACCCGCTGTCCCCCCGCCATCACCGTCAGCCCCTCGGCTCTGAGCCGGGTAGCCAACAGCCTGTGCGGGACGTCGGGATGTTGCGAGTTTGATGTCCATGTTGCTATGAGGGGGAGTGCCCCGGAAGTGACCTGAAAAAACATATCCTATATATGGGAGGCGCGCCGTGGGGGCCGCTGACCACACCTCCCTTCAGGCAGAGCTATTGCCAGTACGTAAGACAGAATGGGGGACATAGAGAAGTAAGTAAACTGGGGTACACAGGACACAGGGGCGCCATCTAAACCTAATCAGGGAACGAACGACCTAATACAAAACTGGGAGAAAAATCACCAACTCGCACGCGAGGTTAGTACTGCGTAAAACATAACATGATCGGAATGCCGTCAGACAGGAGCACCTGTAAGACGACGAACGCCGGGTCCCTAGGGCTATCTGGACCACAGGGGATGGCAGGTCCGGCACACGCTTCTATCGCTTGGAACTCAGACTGTGCCCGCAGAGTTCGCACTGCTTGCTCAAAGTCGGTTTTGCTGGAATTTTTCAAGCCCAATCGCCGCACGTAATCGACGAAGCGCGGCGTTATATCCCTAGGAGCGGTGGCTATCCCGGCCAGCCTACTCCACATCTCTTTAACTTGCTCGCCGTTCGCTCTGTGACTCCGGATGGAGATTGCGATCTGCCACCATTGCCATTCGTATGCCTCCGTTGCGGGGTCATCGTACACGAACTCAGGAGCGAGGTCGTCAATGTCCATAACACCCTTTCTAGATATCCTTTTGAAGTCCGCCCAATCTTCCGTCTGCTTGTAGTTCCTGGTCAGGCCGTAGAAAGACAGCAAGAAATCACCCTTGTAGTGCCGGAGGGACTTTTCCACTGCACTCTCTGGTGCGTCCGGGAAGGCCCCCATCAGGACTCCTTTCAACCTATGTACGTCCGTCACCGACTGCATCCAAGCGGACGCCGCCGCGAGATCTCCATTTGTCTTTTCCAGGACTATCGTGAATGTCTCGCTGCTGGCGGACGGGAATAGACCCGCTAAATGCGCTAAGTTCTGGGACAACGTCGTGTCCTCGTAGGTGTCGGAGGGAGGGTCTCTCGAGAAAGGAGCCTCCTGCGTGGGAGGGGCCGAATCCGGCAGAACTGGCTCTACTGCGGGCGGGGGGGGAGGCGCAGGCACTTCCTTCGTAGGTCGCGGCTGGGGCAAGAGCTCTTCTGGTAATACGCCTGCTGCTCTGGCGAGGGCAGCGCCTTGCAGGGGCTTGATATGTGAAAATAGGAGGATGTCCTCCTCCGTGGCATCAACCAGGAGGGGGTTCCGCAATAAAGGCGTGGAAAGCTGGGGCAGAGGAACGCCGGCCTCTATGTCCATGAGGTCTTCCGCCAAGGTACGACCCATAGCCATGGAGGACAGGGCGCGACTAACTGCGGAGTCCCGAGGGAGCGGGGCGAGGACCGTAGGAGGGGAAGGACTAAAAAACAGAGGCTCCGCCGGAACCACCGGCTTCTCAGCGGGAACGGGGTGCGGAGGGGCTGGCTCGGCGGGAGGTGTGGGGACCAGTGCTACATCCTCCGAGCTATTAGGCCACGTAAACGTAGTGGTTTGGGAAGGCTGGGCGGGCATAGGTGGGCACGGTATCGGAGCATAATACTTGGCCATGTTTGGGTCATGTTCAGTGATTGGAACCTCTTGGGACGCCCGGAGCGCATCGTCGGAAGGCTCAGTACGAGCGGGGGTAGGCGTGGCGCTGACGTGAGACTGGGACTGCACCATCGTGGCCAGTACCACTGGTGTCACGTAGCGCTCATCTGTCGGTTGCGCCACAAGTCCTTCAGGCAGGGCTGTAATCACAGATCAGCTTCTAAAAAACCGGGGCAGTAAAGGCTGCCTAGGAGGGCGCAGATTGCTCACAAGCGGCGGGCTGGGCAGCCACGGGACTACCGGAGCGCGCAGCGCTCTGGGTAAATGTGGGCTGTTCGCCTCTGGGGTCTAAACCAACTCATGTTAGAGCGGCATGGCATTACGGGGGGTGGCTTACTGCCTGATGAAGCCGCGGCGCGGTCATCCAAGAACACGTTGTACTCGTCTCCCAGGGCCTGGTCAGACACGCCAGGAGGTAAATGGCCGTCCCGCCGGAGGGAGAAGATGACTGGGTGAATGGATCCGCCAAAGAACTTACAGACCGACAAGATCAGATTTCTCGTCAGTCCCACGTGGGGGTCGGTGTCGCCTAGCAGCCGCTGGCACAAGAAATCCGAGAGCCGAGTTACCCGCAGTGGCTCAACCTGCTCGAGGAAATCGCTCTCCGAGTCATCGACATCCATGTCCTTCTCTTCATTGTCTTCTTCCTCTTCATCTACGAGGGATAGTGCCGGGGCGACGCCCGGGCGTGCCGGGAGCGGGGCAGGGCGGGGCGCAGGGGCGCTCTTCACAGAGGGGGAAGGGGGTACTCTGATGGGGAGCTGCCAGGAAGCTTTTTCCAGATCCAAAACCCGCTCTCCGGCTTTCTTCTTCAGGACTAAACTCCTAGCTGGGGCGCTAATGATCGATAGCCCTCCCAACTTCATGAAAGGCAAGGGGCACTCAGCCGTGAAATGATCTGAAGAATAACAAGCTTGGCACGCGTAAGGGCGCCTAGCCGACCAGGAGGGCTCAAAATTAAGGAGCGGGGATGCATCTGGTACCGAGCCATGCTTGTGGTCAAATTCCAACGACCAAGGCCAATACACATCTTCAGATTCGAGGGTGAAGGTCCCCCTAAACTTCGAAGTGGCGCCCCCTCTCCTGACGCCAAGGACTCGCCAGCCCAGGCGGACATCGTTAGTTTCGAACTCCAGGAGCCGCTTCCGTAATTGAAGGAATATTGAGTTATCATCCGCGATGGATCCCTTCACCACCCATTCCAGGTCTCTAGCTCGCCCCATAGGAGCGAAACGTCGAATGACGTAGACCGCGTTCGTATCGGCCAGGCGAATGAGGTCGAAGGTCTGGGCTTCCGTCTCCCCCTTAGAGCCTGATGGGACAGTACACAGCATCCAGTCCTGTCTGGGGCTCATCCGCTCGAAGTGGACCTCACACTGCCATCTTTGAGCGAGCTTCGAGCGGAGTAGACTCAACTTGGGGTCCTTGAACATAGGGCCAAGTTGCGCCACTCTGGCGAACATGAAGTGGTAACCCGGCTTGTTGTACCGGTCTTCGAACTCCGACCAAGACCAGCTTTTGACGGGCTCGAGGGGGTCCTCATAGCGGTTATTCCAGCGGGCGCCTTTCTTTGGGGATAGTTTGGCCAGTTCGTCACACGTGAATAGCTCCAGGGAGCGAGGGAGGTAGAGCTTGGAATCTACTTGGTCTCTCATGACCGGCTTCAGGCTGGCGACGGGCGCCTTCCCTACGACTGTGGGGAAGAGGGGGGCAGTGCGTTCAGCGTGGTTCTGGTAGTTGGTCTCCGGCCACAGATCTTTGTAAGAAGGCTTTGGGTCGGCTTGCTGTTCAGGGGGCGCGCCGCGGGGGGCGACTGAGGGAGCGTCCGCGTTTTCGGTCTCTGCCGGCTCATCGGCGCCATCCATCATGTCCACCAGCTTCTCCTGCTCTGAAATCCGAAGGCTCAGGAGACGCCTCTCATTTTCTAAGGCCGGAATATTGGCACCTGGCAGGGGCGCCTCCAAGTCCCTGTCTATGTCCCGGAGCCTGGCAATCATGGTAGTCAGCGCGTTAGAAGCGCCGGCAAGCGCCTCCTCCCGCTGTTGCTCATCTTCTTGTTGTAGTGCGGCTGCCGCCTGCACCTTCTCTAGGAGGGAGTCGAACTCGTTCTTTAGCGTAGGAACGAAGGCTTTTCTATCGAAGTCTTCTTGTCGCTTGGCCTTGTTCAAGAAGGACACAAGGTCAGACCACGCTGGTTTGGTAAGGGCCGCCGGGTAACCGTCCAGAGTCACGCGGAACCCATTCATAGCATCGTCCAAGGGGTCTGATATGGCCGCTCGCCACTTAGCAGTGGGGGACGAGGGCCGACGAACCTGTGGATCCGTAGAATACGGCGCGAAGGGCACATACTTATTCTTGCCCTTACCCCGGTTCCTCTTGGGCTGAGGGCCCGGGGGACCAGCGTCAAATCTAGTGGAGTCTCTCAAGAAGACGCTCTGGGGAGGCAAAGGCACTCTCGGCGGCGGCGGGCCACGTGGACCGCCCACCGATGCACCGCGAGGGTCGGGGGGATATCGCCTGTGGGCGTCAGGAGGCATATCCCGCCCCCAAGAAGTGTTGTGACCTGAGGGGCCGGCATGGGGTGCCTGAGCGCCGACCAACCAGTGGCCAGGAACGTCCAGGAGCATAGCGGTAGAGGGTGACCAGGTAGTGACCATATGGTAGAGGCCAGTGCGTTGAGGGACGACGAAAGCACAATGTTGCTCAATCAGGGGGGAGTTCCTGAGAGCGAACACTGTGGGGAAGTACCCGAGCGTCCAGACAGCCTTGTGCACGTTGCATTCGCGCACTGCCGCCAGGTAGCAAAGTCCTGGGAGGAAGCCGGGGTGTTGGAGGGGGCGCCAAGGGGAAGTGCCCGGGGCATCAGCCGTCGCGTCACGAGCGACGCCACCAGGGAGTGTTTTCTCCAACACTATTTCATCGAGGAGGTGGGCGTGGGAGAGGTGCATATCAGGAGGGGGAGCGCTGTAGCGCGTCGTCTTCTTCCGACGCGGGACGCGGGGACGCGCTCGCAGTTGCGGCTTACCAAAGAGGCACATATCGATAATGGCCACCGCCTCTGCCACCGTAACGACCTGTGCGCGTTGGGCTGGGATAGTCATGTTCAAGGTATATCGGGAGTCTGTAAGATCTAAGTCTGTAAAACAAAGGAGAAGAAGGCCCCAGGGGGTTAGCAAAAATTCTCCCACTCGGATAAGAGGAGGCAACGGGGTCATGCTGCAAAGCGCCGCCGCCTAAAATGAAACAAGGTGGTGTTTAGTGTGGGCACCTCCACAGTACAGGGGGGATTGTTAACGCAGGTACCGCCTGCGGGCGCGTTTCTTACCGGCTGATCCAGAGGACCGATCAATGGAGTTGGGAGCAACCGTGCCATCCAGCTGGGTATGGGCCCAGGCGACTAGCAGCCCCGGCCAGTCCGGGGGGGCGGTTGTTAATCATTCCCTGACAACTCCGTAAGAGCTGGAAAGGGCGGGCTAGGCATCTCCATCCGTGGGGGCCCAAAAGGACCGATCCACTAAAACCGTCTGCTAGACCGCTGGCTAGGATTCAAGTGGAGCGTGGCCACTAGCTTTTATTCCCGTGTTTGTCCATCACGTAGGCGTCAGCATGTCGCAGAACGCCTATTGCCCCTGACTCATCCCCGGAGGGAGGAGCGCAACGGGCCAGAGGGGGAGAAACCGCCTCTGGGCTTTTTCAAGTGGAGGACCACTAGCTTTTCTGGTTTTTAACCTGTGTGTTTATCCATCACGCAGGAGAGGGGAACCAATGTTTCAAGTGGTGGAACGCCACTGACCACTTTAAGGGAAGGTGTCTCTCCCGTAGACGGGAGGTCTACTATGCGGACCACCATGGTGGGGCGCGGAACAATCCATAACGTCCGACAGACGTTCAAAACCGAGGACGAGGGGGGAAGGGAAAGGACGTCGTCCGGATGTGCTGTCCGTCGTCCAAAGATGACGGTTTACTACACTGCCGTCCCTACTCCTGAGCAGAGGAGTGGGGGCACGCTGTTTCCAGATGCCCCAGCTCTGCTCTTGGAGGGGATGCCATACGCCCCACTGGAGTGCTCGCGGGGTGAGAAGATCCCCGCTCACAACCAGCAAGACCAGGCCAAGGCCCCAACGTTTGGGGACGGCTGACTGTGTATACGGTGCTGTAAAATCCTCGGTCTAGGGGGCGGGGCAGCGGGTCGCATGCACTCTAAGCTGCTGGGACTCGCGAAGCCCGACCGACTGCCCATGCCTAGACCCGCAGGGGAATGCCAAGAGGCGATCAATGGCGAGCCACAGGCCGGCTGCATGGCGTGGAAAGAGGGGGGATGACTTACGGAGCAATTACCTCCAGGGTATACCCAAGGAGACGCGACTGAATGGCTGGAGGTGCGTGGCCGCGGGCGGTACATCGCACCACCGCCGCGAGGCAGCCAGCAAGAGGCCACAAGAAAGCGAGAAAACCCGCGAAAAAACCCAAGAAACATACCTGAGGACCCAGAGACCAGGAAGGGCGAGCTAGGACCCGAGAAAGAGGCCCATACGCCGAGCGCTGCACACAGCAGCGCCGGCTGGGGCACGTCGTGGATGGCGACGTCCGAGAAAACGGCGACGACGAAGAGGAGCGGGCAGGGGGCCAGCGCCCAGGGTCAGCTGTAGCCCCCCAGCCATATTACCTAGACCACCATTCGCGCCTCGAGAGGGAGACTTACCGCTTGGAACTGCGTGGAAGTTGTGGTCGGGTCCAAGCACCAGATCGAATGTTTGATCTGTTAGGATTTACCTCAACCAATATATTCTGAGCACGAGAAGCAGGTGGTGTTCTATTTGGTACCGAACCATCACCGGACTGCGACCGCGTTTTCCAGTCGCGTAACGCGTCCTTGCGCGATCCACTTGCTCAGCAGATAGATAAATATCGCACTTAAACTCCGGCCAACCCTTGTGGAGGAGTGGCCCAGTGCGATGGACTTCAACTTGCAAGAAGAATGTTAGAATATCCTTGAGGTCGGCTCATACGCGATCCCGGGAGAAATCGACGTGTCTTCTTTGGATCCTGGATCCGTTGACTCCACCCTCGAAGGTGGGCCCTCTGCTTGAGCATGAGAGTTGTTGACAATGTCTTGCTCGAAGACGCGATCGAGGCTCTGGAAAACTCACCTGAGAATATCACGGACCCAAATGTGTTTGATGTGTACCGAAGTTATCTGAAGTGCGCGATAATTTGGTGTTCCGTCCGACCCTAAGCGCTTACCTGTTTTACACAGATATTCGGCTAGCCTTAATGCAGGCGTGATGAATAAGCTACATGACTCCGTGTCCTCTATGATGAGTGTAGAGATAGAAGCCGCCGCCCGTGATATGGATTCGGACGATCATCACGTCCTCACAGCGCACAAAACCCCTCTTGAGATGTATGCGTTCCTCATCAACTGGATCTCCAGCGCAGCCGAAGCTGTGAAGACCCAGGGTGAAGAGGGTGCTACAGCCTCTAAGCTCAAAGTATGCAAGTCCTTTCAACAGTTACTCTTCATCCCTTAAGGTCTTCTAGAGAGGATGCGCACCTAAAACCACTGTACCTTCAAGAAACGCAAAAAAGAAAAACACCTGGAGCTGGGCGGATCAAATCCCTGCGACACTGGCCCATTTAACCCGTGTTCTAAAACTTAACACGTCGCGGTTATGGACAAGCACCATTGAGCGTGACACTTTCATCTCGTACGCTCCCCATATACTACATCTGCTCTTTCTCTAACTTGTTTTCAGCTGCGTGACTCGTCCGGCCTACTATGTGGCCGAAAATGAGGTGTATATGAAGACAGAGAGGATCAGGCTGGCGGTCTACAAGGTCATATGCCTGGCTGTGAAGAACCACGGTCACGGATTCGCTGCCCAGATCCAGATGATGCAAGGCCTCCAGTATTTCGAGCATTTGTCAGAACCGATAGCAGAAATTCTCATCGTTCTCGAGAATGAATTTGACCACACGCATTTGGCAGACGACATTCTTCGGTAAGTCTCCCCATTGGTGCCGGATGACAAGCCGACTGAATGAATATGCAGGGAAGTCGCCAAAAAAAAATTTAACGGCCAGGCTACGAAGGGGCCGCGAACTTACTCTCGCTTTTTGATTCGTTTGGGTGAATTGTCACCACGTCTCATCCTCAAGCGAATCAGTCTACTCCTGGCCCACCTTGATAGCGACGTCCGTTCCCGACTTGCGCTCACTCGGCCTTGACTTACCGGCCCCGCAGGCCTATCCTATGCGAATGGCTATCGCAGAGAACATCGGACATCTGATCAAATACCTCACTACTTCTGAAGAGGAGAAGCGCGACAAGAAAATCAACAGTCTGTTTGACCTTCTCTTCGAGCGTCTCCTCGATCTTAACAGTTACGTCCGGGCCAAAGTCTTCAACGTAATCATCAAGCTCTGCGAGTGCGTCCATCTCTCTTCAGATCTACAACCATGTGAGTTGACCGTCCGTAAAGTCTTCTTCACCAGTTCCCCAAGCGCCGGCTCGAGATCACCGAGTACACCGCTGGGGCGTTAAATGACAAGAGCAGCTCTGTGCGGCGCTATGCCATTGCGCTTCTGACAAAACTGACCCTCACACATCCTTATGGTGTCATCCACGGAGGATATCTCAATGTAAACGAATGGCAAGAACGATACCGTGAAGTCGTTGCTGAACCCACTTCCTTGGAGCAGCGGCCTGTCGAGAAGGGTGCCCCTGTCGAAGAAGAAGAGGACGAGGGAGAGGAGGATGAATCGGCGATCCTCAAGGGTCCAGGCGTTACAGTCGATGGAACGGTCACTTCCGCGAGGACCAGAACTTCCAAGGGGTCTACCAGCTTTCCAGCCTGGCTCTCTCCCGTTCGACCACGTGCTGAGGATCCCGTCATACCGGTCCGACGAGAATGCCAGGTCGTCCTCGATATCAACTTCAAGGAACTATCTTCTGTTACGACCCGGAAGAGCGTTGTCATTCCGTCGACTGCCAGTGTGAGGACCGAGGATTACTACGTTGAAGGGGAGGTCGTGCACCTCTCTATGCGAGTGTTCGGCGCAGACACCCAGAGTGAATACAAGTCCGTTTGCAATGCATGCAGCAAACGGGGGGGGAAGAAGAAAGGAAACCCGAGCCTCATTGACTTTTATGCTGCGAGCAACGTCATCAAAGCATCCAATGATGGGATGGTTCAAGTCAAGTTCCAGTTCTCCTGTTCTCCGGAACACCAGAGCCCGAACGAAAGCGCATATTCGTGAGTCGGCTTCGGCGATTCAAGACCTGAACTCATTTCGTACAGGCTCGAAGTCATGCTGGTGGAGAACCAGCACCAAGGACACCTGGCCCCTTCGCAGAGAGTTGTTGCGGCTTGTCGTCTTCCATGGCCTTTCAAGGTGGGGAAGCCGCAACACGGCCAAGGCACCCCTGCTGGCCCTGCGGGTGGCACTGTACCCGAAGCTAGTGTCCCCAGCGGACGATATCATATGGCTGTTGATACACCGACACCTCGTGCTCGCGTTGGAGCAGAGCCGGGGGTTCCTACAGTGGAAACATTGATACCACCATCGCCAGAGTCATCTTCGCTCTCCGAGGGAGAGTACAAAGGGGTCCTTTCCTCGCCTAGTTCCAATACTCAAGCACCGTCGGCCCACGACCCCCGCGCTAAAGAGGTTGCAGGATCTAAGCAGCGTAAACGGGATCGAGTTGAGGCTGGTTTGGATGACGGAGACCCACAGAACTCCACTGAGGGACGTCGGGTGCGACGTGTCCCTAATACTGGTCCCGCAGGGCCCTGTGCTTCCGCGGCATATCAGTCTCCCACAGCGCCGCAGCTGGACCCACTCCTGCGCCCTGTACAAGGACACCAAAGCTCGCCTCGACCTGTTGAGTCAACCTGTACTGTCCTCTGTTCTGTGAACCCTCGTAAAGGTCCAGTGTCTGGAGGGACCGAAGTATGGTTGGCCGTGGATGACCTCCCCACGACTTTCACACTATACGCCAGATTCGGCACCCAGGTTGCGGCGACAGTGAGCCCAATATTTCTTCCATTATTACTCATCTAATTTCCATAGTAGGCGGTTCAGAATTCGAATACGCTGTCATGTATACTTCCCTCCGCAACTCATACCGGTCGTGTGAGGGTTACACTATCCCGTTCAGCCTATCATGGAGCTCCTGAGTATGGAACGAGCCTTGCTGAGTTCGAGTACCATAGCGATGAAGAGCCGCTGTGAGTCTGGGTACCGTTCTCCATTCAGTCATTTAATTGCTTCCACAGTATTGCAACTCTATTGCGCATGGAGGAGAAAGGGCGGCCCGAGCAAACTCTCTCGATTCGGGCCGTACTCTCAATGCTACAAGGAGACCACGCCCCTAGGGACTCCAATAATACAATGCTTGTGTGCCAAGTATGACTTCGAACGGCTGCATACAGGCAGCAGCAGCGGGTTTAATCTAAGCGCATGTGCAGCTCGCTTAATTGTCGTGTACTGTAAAAGTCACCTCATCCTGAAGGGCAGTAATAGAAGAGCCTTTGATCTACATCACATGCAGCCCTTGTCAAAGGGCCAGACGGGGCTCAGAAGGGAAAGAACCGTGAAGATTTCTCCCCTGAACTGCACGCTATGAATACAGATAAGTTACACTTTCACATGCCCATGCACGATGTGGGGAAATGGGGAATGACCAAACAGAATACAACAACATACGTAAGCGTGTGATGGCGAAGGACTATACGTACGCCGCTTTGAATGCAAGGCGTGAAGATCAAGAAGTAACTATGGTGTGGGTTTGCCGTACGCCAGACCGATGATTAAAGGAAACCTCAGTGTTAGTAAGGGTGATTGAGTCTAGGGGAGGGCGGGTTTGAGTCCTTGGACAAAAGCGACGTGAAGCAGCAGGAAAGAGCACTCGAAACGTAGATAAATATAATATTCGCTCGCCCCCCACTCCCCCCCTGAATGCCACGTATTATTAATTACGTTGTGTTTTGAGGTTGCCATCGATCGTCACCTCGACCAAGCACTCGAGACCCCTAACTCCATTCACTTCGCCTGATTGGAGAGGCGAAGTGATACTCCAGCTCCCATGCTATGAGGAGAATCACATTGTCCTATCACCGCTATGTAAGGCATTCTTGGGGTCCAGGAGATCAAGGGACCGATCCCTGCGACGTTTCAAGTTGGGGTGAAGGAAGAAGAGTTGGTGTCATAATAGGATAACGTACATCCAGACAGTTACTCCGTGAACTCTCTTCCTTAACATTCACATCCATTTGACCCGACATGTGAGGGAAGCATATGAAGAACAAGTCTGTCTTTGTCTTCGAACCTCAGACCTTGTCGCGCCGGTGCAAAATACGTCGCAGGCCCACGATGGAATCAAATGAACTACCCAGTACTACCATCACTCCTAACGACGACCCACTCTGCTCGCTTCAACCCGCAGGTACCGACGAACGGCCCTTCTAGGGCGGCCGCGTTGATGGGTACTTGCCTGAACCCTCCGCGCCCGCTCAGGGGACGTCTACGTGCCCCGGAATGATTCAAGAAGACCGTTTACCCATTCTCTCCTCTCAGTCAACCATAACGGTGCACCTTCCAACTTGTAAGCAGGAGTTTAGGCACCTTCTCGACATCGATTGACGTGCAATCCTATTCCAATAATATACTTCAGTATTCCACACACAAACATATATCCCAACCGCCCAGCCTAGGCACTCCCTCGCAGCGATTTCAGCATGGAAACGCGTCGCAGCCCTTTGGGACAAGGCAGTGTCCATATGTCGAGCAACCGCAAACTATACGCCCATTCACAGCTATCAACGATCTCCAAGACTGGTAGCAGAGCGATCGACTCCCTGCCTCAAGGCAGCTCAGGCCCTCATCCACAGTCCCAAGCGCGGATCGAATCGGGTCTCTTAGGTGTTTCCCTTTGCTTAATTGGTCCGCCACCAGAGGCTGCAACTACAAGCCTTTCCGTTGACGAGTCAGAGCCGCAGGTCACTAGTCTACCCCCAAGGTAAGGTGGCGGTTGCCTATAGAGTACCATTCCTGATGAAATCTACAGTACCGTATAGTGAAGTAGTAGCCAAATAGATGATCTTCGGCGGCCTTTCGACATCCTCTGATTTCAGCGCTGAAGTTCTGTAATTACACAAATAGAATCACTTGAACATCTAGAGTACATCGGTGAAGCTTCAGATTTTTTGAATCACGACAAGGCGGTTATCGAGGCCGGCTTGTAGCACCCAAATAGACAACCTGGAAATGTGAGAGAAATTGAATTTCCAGTCTCAGAATACTTTTTAATTAGAGTCAGTAACTACATTGAGAATTATCCTCTATCGTTGTTGATTAATCCTGTTCCTCCCCAGTCTCGATGGGCTCCAATTTTTTGGTAGATTGTACCTTGAGAGCCTTCAGCTCATCATCTGAATGCTGCCACGGCTTCGTGCGTGCCTTCCAACAATGGGATTGGAAGGTCGCTGTGGTTTTGGCACCCCTTGAGCTACCAACGCTGCGTCGATCTCCTCCCATGCCAGAATCTCCACGGCGCACATCCCTTTGAAAAGCTTTTTCGCTTCCTCTATTCTTTCCTGTATTTTATTTCTCTCTTCCCTAATTTCTTTCCGCTTTGCTTTCTCGTCTTCTGCCTCGTCTTCAGTGGCTTGTTTTGTGTGATACCAACCGCATCACGCTCAAACAATACGTAAAGAAGACGAGAGGTCACAAAATCGATCATGTGGAATAGCAGAGGTTTAGACCCCGCTCGACTTGGGCCACCTCCGGTCAACCTTGCACTTGAGCTTGGTCACGATCGAGGGCCGGCGAACCTCCCACTTTCGGTAGACAACATTATCTCAACATGGAAAATGCATTATGAATTTCTTTCAATTTTATACAGAAGGTTGAGCCCGTAGCCCTACTCTCCTTCTCGAGACAGGAAACGCCTCGTGGTTTGGGCGTGGTCGTCACGCGGAAATCGTCTGTCGATGTATGAAGCTCTTCATAAGATTACGAACACGATTACGAACACGGTCAACCCCACGACTCGACGTGTCCCATTTCTTCAAAGCTCAAAGTTCAAACCAACCATGCACAAGAATGTTCTTCAAAGTAGTAGGGACACGAGCACCCCAGCCGGACGCAAAGATGAGTTCTGGTCATTCCCGCCGCCGCCTCGGTCGCCACCGCCACCGCCGCTGCGGGAGGTCTTGAAGCAGTTGTTGCAGGGGGGTCCCCCCTGGTCACAGGCACAGGCACCACTGCCACTGCCACCGGTGCCGCCGCAACTGCGGCCGGTGGCGCTACAGGCGCGAGCAGAGGCGCGCGCGCGGGCAGAGGCATGGGGGTATGTAGCGCCCCAGGCGGTGGCACGGATGGAGGCACTGGCACAAGCCTTGGGGGAAGGCGTGTGGCCGGTGAAGGCCCATACATTTACCTATGACGATGTATTGGCAGATTCGAAACTCATGCACCTCATTTACTCCATTCCCGACTATCGTCTTATACTTGCATGTCATCTATACCGCCGCCCACACACTACACAAAAATATTGGTGGTTGATCCAAATTACTACACCCATCACCCGCCTTCCACCAGAGTTGCTCTATCAAATTTTACTCTTTATCATCGACGAAGCGAGCGATTCACCTTTGGCGTTGATGCTCGTATGTAAACATTGGTATGACATCGTCACTGGTATTTGGGCATCACTCAAGCTGGGCACAACAACCCCAAAGGATGCTGTCACAACCAAGTTGAGAAGGAACCAATTGGTGTTGGATGTAGTAGTTGATACGGAGATCGACAGTGGCCATCTCACCCCACCAGAGGGTGCTTACCAGGCTATTTTCGCTGCCATTGAAGCAACCGACCGATGGCGAAGCTTCGTAGTCGAGACATTCCCACCACAGGCCGACTTGCCTGAACATCTCGTGAACAGCGGACTCCAACGATGCTCAGAGGCTGTCATGAACCGCATTAGAACATTCAGGATCAAGTGCGCTTGCGAGACGTCGCCCCTCCTCGACCATCTTTTGCGCATTCTCGGCAAATCAGCCAGTCGAGAGCTTACGACAGTGGAAATAAATTCACCCAATGTAATATCCTTCCTTACTCCTACCTATTCCACAATCTTCCATTACGTGAAAGTGCTTTCCCTCTGCCTCGATACCCCGGGGTTGCGCAACCCAGTTGACCTTCTACCTCACCTACATCAACTGGAATCCCTTACTGCCTCTCATCTCTCCTTTCCCAATGATGTTGACTTACCGTTTGTTCACACACTCCGTCATCTCAGCCTCAGAGGTGTCTCCATTCAGTGGATGAGTGGCAAGACCTTTCATGCTCTCGAGAGCTGTACCCTTCTCCTCCCACGTCATTGCCTCATTCAGAACACATTCAGCACCACCCTCCCGAACTGCAAGCACTTGACGTTCCAAGGCTATCCTCTCGACGTGCTTAATGGCGTCTCAGCACGCAACCTTGATCACCTCTCTGTGACGTGCTCCTCTTCTTTTGGCCTGCGGGGAACTTGGGAACTAGTTCAGTTTTCTAGTCAAGCCTTACGACAGAGCCGACTTTCACCACGAATACTCCATCTCAGTATCGAGGCTACGAGTGAAGCTTGGAGAAAAGCATTAGCGTTCATGTCAGATTTGGAAGAACTGGTGATTGAGAATACACGACCTTCTTCACTTGGAGCAAAGGTCTTGCGGTCACTCGTCGTACACCCAATCCATACACACAATAGCGGTACTACTGCCACCCCTGGGGGTCGGAATGCGCCACTGTGCCCATCGCTTAAGCGACTTGGTCTCCGATATCGTCGCTGGTTGCGACCAAATGAGCCTTTTAACTTGATTCCGGAGTTCAGGTCCATTATCCTATCAAGGCAACGGTCAGAGTTCCCTCTGCAGAGCTTCCAAATATGGATACGGAGTGATGAAAAGGACCCACTGGAATTGATTGATGGATTATCGATTGGCCTCAAGGGATTTGAACGCCTGATGGATGTCAGTGCAATAGGCGTGTCACAGGCGATGGCTAGTAAATTAGTGGAGAACATGGAGAAGCCTTCTGGGAAGTCCTCTACCACCCTCCCTCAACGACCGCTGCTGCCAAGAACTCCTCCAGCACCACCCCCTCTGCCCAATCCTGTCTCCTCACGGAGTCTGACCGTGCTTGTCAGACACCCGTACGAGGACCAAATGTACAAGGAGATCAACCTCATAGAAGGCGAATTTATCTACGACGTTGAGCAATTCGACGATAAGTGGTGGAGGGGCACCACGATGGACGGTAAAAGGGGGGTTTTCCCTGCCAGTCACGTCGAGGAAAGTGCGACCCCTGATGAGGCTGAAGTACTACTGCCCCTACTCCCCGTGAGACCAGCTCCGAAGATCAGAATTCCGACCGCCTGGCTCTCTCTCGTTCGACCACGGGCTGAGGATCACGTCATACCGGTCCGACGAGAATGCCAGGTCGTCCTTGATATCAACTTCAACGAACTATCTTCTGTTACGACCAGGAAGAGCCTTGTCATCCCGTCGACTGCCGGTGTGAGGACCGACGATCACTATGTTGAATGGGAGGTTGTACATCTCTCTGTGCGAGTATTCGGCACAGACACCCAGAGTGAATACAACTCCGTTTGCAATGCATGTAGCAAACTGGAGGGGAAGAAGAAAGGAAACTCGAGCCTCGTTGACTTTTATGCTGCGAGCAACGTCATCAAAGCATCCAATGATGGGATGGCTCAAGTCAAGTTCAGTTTCTCCTGTTATCCGAACCACCAGAGCCCGAACGAAACCGGATATTCGTGAGTCGGCTTCGGCGATTCAAGACCTGAACTGATTTCGTACAGGCTCGAAGTCGTGCTGGTGGAGAACCAGCATCAAGGACAACTGGCCCCTTCACAGAGAGTGGTTGCGACTTATCGTCTTCCATGGCCTTTCAAGGTTGGGAAGCCGCAACGCGGTCAAGGCGCCCCTGTACCCGAAGCTAGTAGTCCTAGCGGACTACGACATATGGCTGCTGATATACCGACACCTCGTGCTCGCGTTGGAGCGGAGCCGGGGGTTCCTACGGTGGAACCATTGATACCATCATCGCCAGGGCCATCTTCGCTCTCCGAGGGAGAGCACCAAGGGGTCCCTTTCGTGCCTAGCTCCAATGCTCAAGCTCCGTCAACCCGCGACCCCCGCGCTAAAGAGGTTGCAGGACCTAAGCAACGTAAACGGGATCGAGTTGAGGCCGGTTTGGATGACGGAGACTCTCAGAATACCACCACTGAGGGACGTCGGGTGCGACGTAGGCACGAGCAGTGGAACCAGATCCATCATCCGGCACCGGATATGGACCACCAAGACGCGCCTGAAGTCGTCCAACATTGTGAAGGCAGCACATCTAGTTCTCCACCACTGGCACCGCCCCCTGTACCACCTCAGAACGCAAGCTCGAGTTCTGCTCCACTTGATGCGATCAAGCCCCTTACCCAGCCCATTGCCCCGCCGAGGACAGAGGGAGAATCCGCTCCCATCCTTACGGAAGTGAACCTTGAATCCGGATCTATCACAGGTGGTGCGACTATCTGGCTCCAAGGGATGGATTTCCCGGCCCTCTTCCCTCTGTTTGCGAGATTTGGGACCGCTGTAGTGCCAACAGTGAGCTCGTTAATTGATTTTGTGAGGCTCTTTCTAATCGGCTTTCCCAGAAATTCCGCGACCCCTGCCTTCTTTTCTGTCACCTGCCTTCCGCAACCGCCCCAGGCGTTGTCGATGTTACACTATCGAAGCACCCACAGGCAAATGCACCGGAGTATGGAACCAGCACCGCAAAGTTCTACTATGTAGTAGATCATGATCAATTGTGAGTCTCTCGAAATGCAATCAACGTCCCATACTCATTTAAACCAAGAATTGCGATACCTCTACGTATTCATGCACAGGGATATCCGGCGCTCTTCCCGGGGCTGCAGACACTCCTGACCGCCCTCGACGGAAACCAGGGAAATCTTGATCTGCAAGGAGGGAGTAACGGCGCCGGACCGCGAGAAGATTCAATCGAAACAGCGCTGGTGGACATCCTTAGCTACCTTCAAACACAGAATAACTTTCAGGAGATCTTGTCTACGACCAACGATTATAGCCAGACCCTCGCCCATCTATCCATCTTCTTCGGCTACCCCTCTCTCCTCCGTCACCTCATCGAGTGGGGTACCGATCTCGCTATCTCCGATATCAATGGTCTCACCGCGTTTCACTGCGCCTTTATGAAGGGAGATCTGGACAGCGTGCGGATTTTGCGGCAAGGGGGTGCATCTGAAACCGTGACGGATAAACTGGGTCGAACACCTTCGGACCTGCAGCCGGAAGGATTCAGTTTGACCATTGACCTCGACGCTGAGGTTGCTGCCGAGTTGGACACTGAAATGCGGTCGGAGGAAAGCGATATTGGCAATATTGATGAGCAGATGGCGTTAGAAGAACTGTTCGACAATCTCGATTCGGGCGACGAGAACGAACCGGGGTACAGCCAACCAGGTGCTGCTGCACAAGGCGGGGCCGGAACATCCTTCGTCGATCCCGACCCCGAGCGCTACAACAACAGAATTTTCCGAGAAGGGCGCTACAGGACATACCCAAGAACCCCCGGTGAAGACCTCCTCAACCCAAAGCTTAGTGAACACGAAAAGAGGTTCTATGAAGCTCGCCGTGCAAGCCCCTCCCATTCCAGACTTTCTTTGGTTCCCCCCGACAGTCCGGGGAGAGAGACCGATTATGCGCATCATCCTCGCACCACCAGTTACGGTAGTCAGTTCTTGGAAGTCCCAAGGCCCATTCACCACACGATTGTTACGAACCCCACTATTACGGAACCCACGCCACCGCAGCCTTCTTCTGGCCTTCTATTGGAGAATGTCTCTCCTCCTCAAATCAGGATCACCTGATGGCCTTTGTTGGGCTGGCTGTTGCCCTTGCAGTTAATCGTGCCGTGCCGTGCCGTTCTTTCTTATATCTGGTCACTCTCGTCCTATTGTTTGTGCAGCGCTCTGTGTGCTCTCTCGCTTGACCCTCCATAACAGTCTGTTTCCTTGCGAGCTGTGTGTTTTCTTGTGAGTTTTGTAAAGAATGGTAGATCAGATAGCAACAACTACTTGTACTTATGGTATCCTGCTGCGCTCGTTGTACACACTACGACTAAGTAATGCTAACCCGCAATTTCGACAGCGGGTTGTCAACTTTCTGGAGACGGGGGCGCAATGATGCTTAAAGAAACGTTGCCATTGCTATTCATCGCCGCGAGTAATCAATACCGCTCTCTCTCCTCCTGCTACTCTCCTCCCACCGTCGACGATCTCTTTCGCGTTCTCGGACCATCGCCGCTTCGTCGTAAGGTTCATCTCTTCTTGCACTATGACGTTCTCTGTCCAAGGATCGGGGACGTCGGGGAGGAGGGCTCCTTGACCGACTGTTGCGTTCTTGCTTTTCCACCCAAGGCCGGTCTTCGAGTGGCGTAAGCTGCCGCCCACCCCGCCGTTTGTGTCTATTATCATCGCCCCGATCCCAGCCCCGTCGATCGTCTTTCCTGCTCCTGCGTTCGTGCCGACGTTCCCGTTCCCGTTCCCGGCCTACAGATTCCATCACTCGTCGCTCTCGCATTTCTTCTTCAATCCTCTTCTTCTCCTCAGCAGCTTTCTTTTCTGCCTTTCGGCGTTTCTTCTCTTCTTTCTCCTTGCGGCGAAGAGCCACGTCTGGGTTAAGACTCTTAGCCGGCCGATCTTGGTCTCCGCTCGAACACCCTAGCCGAAACCCATCTTGAACTCAGAAGAAGCCCGGTACACGACGTGCCCCGGCTTGGACAGAACCCCGAACGTGACAATATATGCCAAAGCACTCAAAAAGCAAAAAGGGGACGGTCGAGGTTGGGGCGTCAGGGGCCGCCCCCGCGCGCAAGTCGGTACAGGAGGGGGATCTGGTGAGGGCGCAAGCGCAGGCGGTCGCGGTCGCGGTCGCGTTGACGCGGGCCCGGACGCTGGCGCTGGCGGAGGTGCAGGTGCAGACGCGGGCAAAAAATGGGGGGGCAAAAGCGCCAGCAGAATTGCGAGCAAAGTTGGAGGCGATTGCGCAGGCACAGCTGGCGAAGCTGGCAAAGTGGGGGAGGCCGTTCACGCCGTCCGAGGCAGAGAGGTGGGACGAGGCGAAGAGGCAGGTGCGGGTGAAGGCGCGGTGGAAACGCAGGCGCAAAGCACGGGCGTCGGCGTGGGCACTGGAGCTGGCGGAGGCACACAAGGCGCTGAGGACGTGGATGCAGGCGTTGGGGCAGGCGCAGGTCCAGACATGGCTCAGTGTGGGGGCACCCAAAGCGCGTGAAGTGGAGGTTAAACGTAATCCATGGCCGCGCGACCGAGAAGATTATTGGTGGTTGATCCAGATTATCACACCGATCGCCCGTCTTCCACCAGAGTTACTCCATCAAATCTTACTCATCGTCATCGACAATGACAATGATTCACCCTTGGTCTTGATGCGAGTATCCAAATATTGGTATAACGTCGTCACTGGTATTTGGGCATCACTCAAGCTCGGAACAACAACATCACAGTATGCGATCACAAACAAATTGGAAAGGGGCCAATGGCTTTTAGATGTAGTGGTCGATACGAAGATGGACCGTCGTCGCTTCACTTCATCAAATTACGAGGCCATTTTCGCTGCCATGCAAGCAACCGACCGATGGCGAACCCTCATAGTCGAGTCGTTCCCAACACAGGCCGACTTGCCGGAATACGTCGTCGACCGTGGTCTCCAACATTGCTCCGATCCTGTCTTGAGCCGCCTTAGGACACTCATCATCAAGTGCCCTTGCGAGATGTCGGCCCTACTCGACCGTCTTTTGCGCATTCTCGGCAACACGGCGAGTAGAGAGCTTACAACCGTCACAATAAATTCACAAACTGTCATATCATTCCTTGTTCCTACCTATTCCTCCATCTTCCATTCCGTCACAG
>Ga0307515_10003215_pt1 | contig 34578 bp, 24 predicted proteins | sample 17_EM_MG_FD_194513 | JGI IMG/M metagenome (GOLD analysis project Ga0307515, IMG submission 194513) | Populus trichocarpa ectomycorrhiza microbial communities from riparian zone in the Pacific Northwest, United States - 17_EM | ecosystem: Host-associated > Plants > Roots > Unclassified | place...
CCGCTGTTGACGTGCTGATCTCGACGGTTACCGGCGTGGGCATTGACCAGCTCATAGGAGACCTGACGCGTTTTCTGCCAGATCTGTCCGGGCAGACCGCATTGTCGTTGCCGACACGGAAGAGACATGTGAGCTGTTTGCAGCAAGCAGGGGCGGCGGTCGATATGAGTTTGACGCAATCTAATCGCGGACTTGATATTCAGGCGGAATACCTTCGCCGGGCTGGAGATGCGCTTGGGCGCATTACCGGTCGGGTCGATGTTGAAGACCTGCTTGATGTCATCTTCTCAGAATTCTGCATCGGCAAATGAACCGCAATTAACTTATACAACGTTGGCGAGTCTTATTGGATGTTTCACGTGAAACGATTCGCTTTCGAAATGCCGTGATGGAGACGGCTTAATATGTTCGATTATGATGTCATTGTCATTGGCGGTGGACATGCCGGATGCGAAGCTGCGAGTGCGGCGGCGCGTTTGGGTGCGAAAACGGCATTGGTGACGCACAAGCAGGATACGATTGGGGTCATGTCCTGCAATCCCGCCATTGGTGGCCTTGGCAAGGGCCATCTCGTTCGTGAGATCGACGCGATGGATGGATTGATGGGGCGTGTTGCTGATGCAGCGGGCATCCAGTTCCGCCTCCTGAACCGGCGCAAAGGCCCCGCTGTTCGTGGTCCTCGGACCCAGGCGGATCGAAAGCTCTACCGACAGGCTATGCAGGCCGAAATTCGGAACATTGGTGGCCTCGATGTCATCGAAGGCGATGCGTTCGATTTGCAAGTGCAAGACGGTCGCGTGAGCGGGGTCGTTCTTGCTGATGGACGGGCGATATCCTGTGGCGCAGTCGTTCTGACAACCGGAACCTTTCTGCGCGGGCTTATTCATATCGGCAATCGGAAGATTCCGGCCGGGCGTGTTGGGGAAGATCCATCGATTGGGTTGTCTGGAACATTGGAGCGTTTCGGCCTGCGTCTTGGCCGTCTGAAGACCGGCACGCCGGCCCGCCTGGATGGGAAAACCATCGACTGGCAATCCGTTGGCCGTCAGGGCGCAGATGAAGATCCTGTGCCGTTTTCCTTCATGACCGACCGTATCGTCAACCGGCAGATCGAATGTGGTGTCACGCGGACGACGGACGCGACGCATAAGATTATTTCCGACAACCTGAGCAAGTCGGCGATGTATTCCGGGCAGATCGAGGGTGTCGGCCCACGTTATTGCCCGTCCATCGAAGACAAGATTGTCAAGTTCGGCGAGCGAGACGGTCACCAGATTTTTCTGGAACCGGAAGGCCTGGATGACGACACGGTTTATCCGAATGGAATCTCGACATCGCTGCCGGAGGATGTTCAGCAGGCTTTCATCAGGACCATTCCGGGTCTGGAGAATGTCAGCATCCTGCAGCCAGGCTACGCCATCGAGTATGACCATGTCGATCCCCGCGAGCTGTCCGTGTCGCTTGAAGCGCGGAAAATTCCGGGACTGTTTCTTGCCGGTCAGATCAACGGCACGACAGGTTACGAGGAAGCCGGGGCTCAAGGTTTGGTCGCGGGCTTGAACGCCGCCCTCCTCTGTGCTGGCAATGCATCCCATGAATTCAGTCGCACGAATTCCTATATTGGCGTGATGATCGATGATCTGACCTCTCGTGGTGTGGCGGAACCCTATCGGATGTTTACGTCCCGCGCGGAGTATCGTCTGTCGCTGCGCGCCGACAATGCGGATGTTCGACTGACGCCCGAAGCGATCTCGCTCGGGTGCGTATCCGCGGATCGCGCGTCCAAGTTTGCGAAATGGATCGGTGATATCAGTTCCAACCGGGAGATGCTGAAATCTCTGACGGTGACACCGACCGAGGGGCGTGCGCATGGTCTCAAGTTGAACCTGGATGGTCAGCGCCGATCGGCATTTGAGCTGCTGTCTTATGCCGAACATTCCATACAGTCCCTGAGCGCTGTATGGCCGGAGTTGGCGGCGATGGATAGCAAATTGGCTGAAGCGTTGGAGATTGACGCGACATATGCAGTCTACATGGATCGGCAGGCAGCGGATATTGCCGGCGTCCTGCGGGAGGAAAGTCGCGTCATTCCGGATGCGTTCGATTTTGACTCGTTGTCCGGTCTTTCAAATGAACTGAAGCTGAAGCTGAACGCTGCAAGACCACGCAATCTGGCTCAAGCCATGAAAGTGGACGGGATCACGCCTTCTGCCATATCCCTTATTCTTGCGTACATTCGTAAAACTGACCACACCTCGGTAGAGTATTCGAAACGGGCGATTCAATGATTGCGAGTCCTTCCAATGCACTGAACGGAGTGCGTGTTTCACGTGAAACGTCCGAGAGACTTGAACACTTCGCTGCTCTTTTCCAGAAATGGGCCAAGTCTATCAATCTCGTTGCGCCCTCGACGCTCTCCGATCTGTGGCGGCGTCATATCGCTGATAGTGCCCAGATTTTTCAACTGTTTCCGGGCCCGAAACGATGGGTCGATCTTGGCAGCGGCGGTGGATTTCCCGGCATTATTACAGCGATTTTTCTGGCAGAACTAGGGAGCGGCTGGGTCCACCTCGTGGAAAGCAACAACAAGAAAGCTGCTTTCCTGCGCGTGGCCCTGAATGAAACCGGTGCGCGCGGGTCCGTGCATCCGATTCGCATCGAGGAATCGGTCTCTGTCGTGCCCGAATGCGATGCAATTTCGGCCCGTGCGCTGGCGGATCTGCCGCTACTTCTTGACTATTGCGCGCCTTGGATGACCGCAGCCAACAAACCGCGGGCTTTTTTCCATAAAGGCCGGGATTATCAGCAGGAAGTCGACAAAGCCGTTGGCCGCTTTCAATTTGATCTGGTAAAACATCGGAGCGTCGTCGAGCCGGACTCCGTGGTTCTCGAAATCGCAAATCTTTCGCGGAAAATTCAATAACGGCGGAATGCGGCATGACAGGCGAAAAAAACCGGATCATCACGATTGCAAACCAAAAAGGCGGAGTGGGAAAGACCACGACGGCTATAAATCTTGCAACCGCTTTGGCCGCTATCGGCGAGAAGGTTCTGATCATCGACCTGGATCCGCAGGGCAACGCCAGCACGGGCCTCGGCATCCAGCGTCGCGATCGCAAGCTGTCTTCCTACGACTTGATGATCGGCTCCCATAATATTGTCGATATCGCCCAGGGCACCGTTGTTCCCAACCTCTCGATCATTCCGTCGACAATGGACCTGCTGGGCTTGGAGATGGAGATATCTCGCGATAGCGACCGGGTGTTCCGGCTTCGCAAGGCTCTCGCCTCCCCCGAGGCGCTGGCCTATTCCTACGTCCTCGTCGACTGCCCGCCTTCGTTCAATCTTCTGACGATGAATGCCATGGCTGCTGCGCATTCGGTGCTGGTCCCGCTTCAGTGCGAGTTTTTTGCGCTTGAAGGTCTCAGCCAGCTGCTTGAAACGGTCGATCAGGTTCGGCGGACCGTCAATCCGACACTGGATATTCAAGGCATCGTGTTGACGATGTTCGATTCCCGGAACAATCTAGCGCAGCAGGTTGTCAACGACGTTCGGACCCATCTTGGGGAAAAAGTGTATCATACACTGATACCGCGTAATGTGCGGGTGTCAGAGGCGCCTTCCTATGGGAAGCCGGCGATTCTGTATGACCTGAAATGTGCTGGCAGCCAGGCCTATCTTCAGCTGGCATCCGAGGTGATCCAGCGCGAGAGACTGCGGAAGGCAGCCTGAGAGGCAATCGATTCGGCATCGTAACGATAAGTGTGAGTACAGGCGATGAATGACGACAATTCAAGACGAAGACTCGGCCGTGGCCTTGCCGCGCTGATTGGTGAGATGGACCAACCTCTGCAGGCGAGCGGTCCCGTTGCTCCTGTCAACGCCGACCGGCGTATACCGATCGAGTTCGTCGCCCGCAACCCACGCAATCCGCGGCGGACATTCGATGAAGCCGAACTCCAGGATCTGGCAAGCTCCATTCGCCAGCACGGTATCGTGCAACCGGTTGTGGTTCGCACCATCGCAGACGAACGTTACGAGATTATTGCAGGTGAGCGCCGCTGGCGCGCGGCCCAATTGGCGGGATTTACCGATATCCCGGTCATCGTTCGCGACGTGGACGATCGCACGGCGCTGGAGATCGCGATCGTTGAAAACGTTCAGCGATCGGATCTCAATCCGCTCGAAGAAGCGATGGGTTATGATCAGTTGATCGCCGAACATGGCTACACACAGAACGATCTCGGCGAAATCATCGGCAAGAGCCGCAGTCACGTCGCCAACAGTCTGCGTTTGCTGAAGCTGCCGGAGCCGGTCCGTGACATGCTTTCGTCCGGCACGTTGTCCGCCGGCCATGCACGCGCCCTGATCCCGACGTCCGATCCCGTGTCTTTGGCCCGTTCGATCATCGCCAAGGGTCTGTCCGTGCGCGATACAGAGCGTCTGGCTCAGAACGATATCCGCGCCCAGAACGACCCGAACTACGGCAAGCCTTCCCCCAAGGAGGAAAAGGATGCCGACACGCTGGCGCTTGAACGAACGCTTTCCGATAGCCTGGGGCTGGATGTGACGGTCAACCACAAGGTATCCGGCGGGCAGCTGCGGATTTCCTACAAGACTCTCGACCAGCTGGAAGAGATCTGCCGTTTGCTCGAGCGTCGCTGATACCGATTCGGACTCGAAACAAACCCAGAAAATATAGCGATATCAGATAGATAAATATTTATCTGCGCGCCGATTGAAGAGTGATCGCCAGCAATGTTTGCATGGCGATGCTGTCTTCCAGACTTTGCCGCGACCGGCTCTGGAAGATTGCAGTCTGCAGGCGTCCGAGTTCGCGCCGGATTGCCGGAAGCGTCCAGGTTTTCAACGCAGCTTCGATCAACGGCTTGCGGCGGAAGTGGAGGTGGCGGCCCAGCGTGGCCACGACCTGGGTCGGTTGCTGTCGCTTGTCGTCCATTTCAGCCCGCATCACGTCCAGCAGCTGGAACTGCTTCAGGCAGGCCTGCAGCACAAGGAAGATCGCGGTCTTCGACGCGGTGATCTTCCGGATGGCATGCTGCAAACCGTCGGCGTCGCCCTTGAGAACGGCGTCGATCGCATCGTCAACCGAGACGGCACTGGCGTCACCGACGATTTCCAGCACATGTTCCTCCTCGATCATCGCCATGCCCCGGCAATAAAGCGCCAGCTTGCGGATCTCGTTGCGCGACGCGATCCGGTCGCCGCCCAACGCTTCGTTGAGCCGCTCCCGCGCGGCGGGCGAAATGCGCAGGCCTTCCTGGCCGAGCTCCTGATCGATGAGGCCGTTCAGTGCCCGCGCGTCGTCGCCGTAGCAGGCGATGGCGGTCACCGACCGGCTGGTTTCGCCGATCTTGCGGACGCCCGTTCCCTTTTTCAGATCGCCGGCTTCGATGATGACGTAGCTGGCTTCTGGAGGCGCTTGCGAAAGGACGTTGAGGCTGTCGACAAGCGTTTTCTCGGTCCCGGATGCGCGTATCCAGACAAGCTTTTCGCCGCCAAAGAGGCCGATCGTGTTGACCTCATCCAGAAGGCGGCCGGGGCTTTGCTGCAGGTCGGACCCATCGAGCTTGATCAGCGAAAAGGGATCGTCCAGAGCGACGCCGCTTTTTTCGGCGATCTGGCCGGCGCGTTCGGAAACAAGGCCGCGATCCGGTCCGTAGATCAGATAGAGACGGTGGTCCCTCAGCGGGCGCTGAAGGAACGACTCGAACTCGTGCGATTTGATCTCGGTCATACCGCCACCCTATATCGAGGATCGATCAGCGGCCGAGCGCCGCTGCGATATCGGCGCGGATGATTTCGGCAAGCTCCTTGGCGGCACGCTTTTCGCCGTCCTTGATGGCGCGAAGCTTGGCGAATTCCTGCTGCGGGAAATCCACCAGCGCGACGGCGCTGCGATTGCCGGAGCGAACGGTTTCACCGGTGTCGACGCGTGTCAGATTGTAATCGCCCATCACGACGATGCGGCCGGCCCCGGCCGTATCCGTCGTATTGTCGCCGCTCACCCGCTGGTCATAAAGCACGCCCGTCACGGTGCTGGTGACATTCAGTGCCATCTTGTATTCCGGTTTGGCCGGTTCTCCTGCGCCGCCGGATGTCAGGAAGATCAGGGCATTGCGGACTTCCTGCTCGACGCGGTCGTCGGCTTCCGAAATCTCGATCGATGCGAGAGCCGTGGCGGTCTTTCCCTGCGGACCCTCTGAATAGAGCGGCTTGACCTGGCAGCCCGCGAGGACCGCGAGCGCGCCGAGAGCCAGAAGCTGCGCGTATCTTTGGGCTTTTTCAGACAACGACATTCACGATCCTCTGCGGCACGACGATGATCTTCTTCGGGCTTTGTCCGTTCAATGCGGTCTTGACGGGCTCGAGCGCCAGGACGGCGCTCTCGATCGTAGTCTGATCCGCATCGCGCGCAATTGTCAAATCCGCGCGCTTCTTGCCGTTGATCTGCACCGGCATGGTTACTTCGTTCTCGGCGATGAGCGCCTCGCTGTAAACCGGCCATGGCGTCTGTGCGACCAGCGCGGTGCCGCCGATCTCCTGCCAGCATTGTTCGGCCAGGTGCGGCATCATCGGCGCAACCAGGCTGATCAGGATCGACACGGCATCCTTGACGGCCGCGGTGGTCGCCTGATCGGCGGTTCCGGAAGCAACCTGCGTCAGCGGGCCGGCAAGCGCATTGACGAGCTCATAGAGCCGCGCCACGGCCTTGTTGAAGGCCAGCTTGTCGTAATCCGCCTGAACGGCTTTCAGCGTCTTGTGGGCGAGCTGCGAGATCGCCAGTGCCGAGCCGCCGGAAGCAGGCCGTGCTTCGATTGCTTTCAGTGCATCGGAGGCTTCGGAAATCAGCCGCCACAGGCGCTGGACGAACCGGTGCGCGCCTTCGACGCCGGCTTCCGACCAGATCACGTCACGATCCGGCGGCGAATCGGAGAGCACGAAGAAGCGGGCGATATCGGCACCGTAGGACGCGATGATGTCGTCGGGATCGACGACGTTCTTCTTCGACTTCGACATTTTCTCGATCGAACCGATGGCAATCGGCTCTCCGGTTTCGATCAGGCTTGCCTGCCGCTTGCCGTCTGTCTCGACGATGATGATCTCGGCCGGCGTCACCCATTCGCGCTGGGCGCCTTCGCCGCGGCTATAGGTCTCGTGCACGACCATGCCCTGCGTGAACAGCCCCTTGAAGGGTTCGTCGAGACCGGCATGGCCGGTGGCTTTCATTGCCCGGGTAAAGAACCGCGAATAGAGAAGATGCAGGATCGCATGCTCGATGCCGCCGATATATTGGTCGACCGGCAGCCAGTGATCGACGGCGGCCGGATTTGTCGGTGTTTTCTCCCAGGGCGCGGTGAAACGGGCGAAATACCAGGAGGAATCGACAAAGGTGTCCATGGTGTCGGTTTCACGCCGGGCATCCCTACCGCATTGCGGGCAGGAAACGTGGCGCCAGGTCGGATGCCGGTCCAGCGGATTGCCCGGCTTGTCGAACGTCACGTCGTCAGGCAGCTTCACCGGCAGATCGGCCTTCGGCACCGGAACGACGCCGCAATCGTCGCAATGGATAACCGGGATCGGGCAGCCCCAGTAGCGCTGGCGGGAAATACCCCAGTCGCGTAGGCGGAAATTGACCTTGCGCTCGGCCTGCGGCGCATTGCCGATCGAGGCCTGCTCCAGCATTGAAGCCACCTTTTCGAACGCCTCTTCGATCGAAAGACCGTTAAGGAAGCGGGAATTGATCATCACGCCGTCGCCGACATAGGCTTCATCGCCAATCGCAAAGCTGGCCGGGTCGCCGTCTTTCGGCATGACGACGGCAACGACCGGCAGATCATACTTGCGGGCAAAATCGAGGTCGCGCTGGTCGCCGGACGGGCAGCCGAAGATCGCGCCCGTGCCGTAGTCCATCAGGACGAAATTGGCGACGTAAACAGGCAGTTCCCAGCTCGGATCGAGCGGATGCTTCACCCGGATACCGGTATCTATGCCCTTCTTCTCTGCGGTTTCCAACGCCGCCAGAGACGTACCGGCGCGGCGAGTTTCTTCGCAGAAATCCGCGATTTCGTTGCTGTGCCTTGAAGCTTCACGTGCGAGCGGATGATCGGCAGCAATCGCCAGGAAAGAGGCGCCGAACAACGTATCGGGTCGTGTGGTATAAACCGCAACTTCCGTTGCCTCGCCGACCTTGTCGTTCGGTACGATTTCCCAGCGGATGGTCAGCCCCTCGGAGCGGCCGATCCAGTTCTTCTGCATCAGACGGACTTTTTCCGGCCACTGGTCCAGCGTGTCGAGCGAATCAAGCAGGTCCTGGTTGAAATCGGTGATGCGGAAGAACCACTGCGTCAGCTCGCGCTGCTCGACCAGCGCGCCGGAGCGCCAGCCGCGCCCGTCAATCACCTGTTCATTGGCCAGAACCGTGTTGTCGACCGGGTCCCAGTTGACCTTCGACTGCTTGCGGTAGACCAGCCCCTTTTCCAGGAAATCGACGAACAGGTGCTGCTGGTGCTGGTAATACTCGACGTCGCAGGTGGCAAATTCTCGCGACCAGTCGAGCGACAGGCCCATGACCTTCAGCTGCGCCTTCATCGAAGCGATGTTCTGGTAGGTCCAGGCCGCCGGGTGTACGCCGCGCTCCATGGCGGCGTTTTCCGCCGGCATGCCGAAGGCATCCCAGCCCATCGGATGCAGCACGTTGTAGCCACGCGCCCGCTTGTAGCGGGCGACGACGTCGCCCATGGCGTAATTGCGGACATGGCCCATGTGGATGCGGCCCGATGGATAGGGGAACATCTCGAGCACGTAATATTTTTCGCGCGGATCGTCATTGTCTGTGGTGAAGACGTTCTTCTGGTCCCATTCCTGCTGCCAGCGGGGTTCAGCATCGCGCGGATTGTAACGTTCGGTAGCCATATGATCGATGTTCCGGAAGTTTGGGCTGGGGAAATCAGCCCCTGCAATATTTGGCGTGACCTTCACCATGAAACAAGCGTAGCGTCAAGTTTTCGAAGGCTTTGCGGCACAAAGTTTGGAGCATTCGCAATGCTTTTGCCACTTTCCGCTTGGCAGCCACTCCCTGTTTGACTATTGCGCGAAAAGGCAGGAAATTGATGGAGATGACGGCAATGAGCGTTGAAGAACAGTTGGGCGATGTCCTGAGCCGGATTCGCGAGGGCGAGGCCGCGGCAGGACGCAATGGCGGTTCCGTTTCGCTGGTGGCTGTGTCCAAGACGTTCGACGCCGAGGCGATCCGTCCTGCCATCGCTGCCGGACAGCGGATATTCGGAGAAAACCGGGTGCAGGAAGCGCAGGGCAAGTGGCCGGAGCTGAAGGCGGAAACGGCCGGTATCGAGCTTCATCTGATAGGCCCGCTGCAATCCAACAAGGCCGCCGATGCCGTGGCGCTCTTCGACGTCATCGAGACCATCGACCGTGAAAAGATTGCCCGTGCCGTTGCCGCCGAAATAACGCGGCAGGCCAAGCCGGTTCGTCTCTATGTACAGGTCAACACCGGTCTCGAGCCGCAGAAGGCTGGCATTGCGCCGGATGATACGCTGGCTTTCGTCACCCTTTGCCGAGAAACCATCGGTATTCCCGTCGAGGGTCTGATGTGCATTCCGCCGGCGGATGAAAACCCCGGTCCGCATTTCGCCCTGCTTGCCAAGCTCGCCGGGCGTTGCGGGCTCTCGAAACTCTCCATGGGCATGTCCGGCGATTTCGATGTTGCGGTCCAGTTCGGCGCAACGAGCGTGCGCGTCGGCTCCGCGATCTTCGGAACGCGCTGAGGGTCTAACGCTTTGGTCTGGCTTCTCTGCGGCCTGGCAATCTCCTATGGTCCCCTCCGGAGGCCGGTTCGTCCGGTATGGGAGTGGAGGAGACGGTTATGGCGAGCAGCTATTCCAAGGTCTATGGCGCGTGGAAACAGGCCCCGGAGGACTTCTGGGCCGAAGCGGCAAGGGAGATTGACTGGTTTCAGCCCTTTGATCGGGTTTTCGATCCGCAGCTGGGTGTCTATGGCCGCTGGTTTCCCGGCGGCGTCACCAACACGTGCTTTAACTGCCTCGATCGTCAGATTGCCGCAGGCCGCGCCAATCAGAATGCCCTGATCTATGACAGCCCGGTCACCGGCACGGTCGAACATTGGACATATGGCGCCATGCTCGATGAAGTCGGGGCGCTCGCGGCCGTCTATCGCGATTTGGGTATAGGCAAGGGCGACCGGATCATCATCTATATGCCGATGATCCCGCAGGCTGTCTTTGCCATGCTGGCCGCCGCGCGTCTCGGGGCTGTCCACTCCGTCGTCTTCGGCGGCTTCGCGGCAAACGAGCTTGCAACGCGGATAACGGACAGCGCGGCAAAGCTGGTGGTGTCGGCAAGCTGCGGCATCGAGCCCGGCCGCACCATAGCTTACAAACCGCTGTTGGATGCGGCCATCGAGATGAGCCAGCACAAGCCGGCCCACTGCCTCGTTTTCCAGCGGGAGATGCTGAAGGCCGATCTGCAGGCCGGCCGGGACATCGATTTCGCCTCCGCCGTTGCTTCGGCCAAGGATCGCGGCGTCGATGTTCCCTGCACGCCGGTTCTGGCCACCGATCCGCTCTACATCCTCTATACCTCCGGAACGACTGGACAGCCCAAGGGGGTCGTGCGTGACAATGGCGGCCACATGGTCGCGCTTCAATGGTCGATGCAGCATTTTTTCGGCATCAAGCCGGGTGAGGTCTTCTGGGCGGCTTCCGATATCGGCTGGGTCGTCGGTCACTGTTATATCGTCTATGGACCGCTCCTGAACGGTAGCACGGCAATCCTCTACGAGGGAAAGCCCGTCGGAACGCCGGATGCCGGAGCCTATTGGCGCGTGATCGAGCAGCATGGCGTGACCACGCTGTTCACGGCGCCGACGGCTTTTCGCGCCATCCGCAAGGAGGATCCGCAGGGCGAGTTGATCCGCCGCCATGATCTATCGACGTTCAGGGCTCTTTTCCTGGCGGGCGAACGTGCCGATCCGGATACGGTTGCCTGGGCGGAAGCAAAACTCGGCGTTCCCGTCATCGACAACTGGTGGCAGACCGAAACGGGCTGGCCGGTTGCGGGCAATCCGATCGGGCTTGGCCTTCTGCCCGTAAAATACGGCTCGGCAGCAGTTCCGCTGCCCGGATATGAGGTCCATGTACTCGATGACGCCGGCCACCCCGTCGGATCCGGAACGCTGGGCAATGTCGTCATCAAACTTCCAATGCCCCCCGGGTGCCTGCCGACGTTCTGGGAAGCGGATGAGCGGTTTCGCGAGGCCTGCCTTGCCGAATTTCCCGGTTACTACCGCACTGCGGACGCCGGCTATATCGACGAGGATGGCTACATCTTCATCATGTCGCGTACCGATGATATCATCAACGTTGCTGGGCATCGCCTGTCCACCGGCTCGATGGAGGAAATCTGCGCCAGCCATGCCGACGTGGCCGAGTGCGCGGTGATCGGCATCGCCGACGCGATCAAGGGCCAGATTCCAGCCGGCTTTCTGGTCATCAATGCCAATGTTTCCCGTGAAACGGCGGATATCGAGAGAGAAGTCATCGGTCTCGTTCGTGATCGGATCGGGCCCGTCGCGGCGTTCAAGATGGCGATCTGTGTCAAACGCCTGCCAAAGACACGTTCGGGGAAAATCCTGCGTGGCACCATGCAGAAGATCGCCGATCGCGAGGTCTGGAAGATGCCGGCGACGATCGACGATCCGGCGGTACTCGATGAAATTGCCGCGGCGCTGCAAGCACGCGGTATCGGGATATAGCCGGACGGGAGCTGTCTTTAGCCGGAGTCCTGTCGAGATTGCGAAACGGCTGAAAACCAGTCGCGGAATGTGAGCGCAGGCGCACCTGCCGGTTTGGCCGTGACCAGGAAGTAGCCTTCTTCCGTCAGCGTTTCGACGTCGGAAAGAATGATCAGGTCGCCCCTGTCGATCTCGCGGCGGAAAACTTCGGTCGGACAAAGGGCTATTCCGTGTCCCGCAATCACCGCGGTTGCCAGCAGGTTGAAATCCTGGAAGACCGGCCCGCGCAAAGGTCCGTCCGGCTGCAGGCCCGCCTTCCGGCACCAGTTCAGCCATCGGTCCGGTGTTTCGTCGTGCAGCAGATCGGCGATCGCGATTTCGTGCGGCGTCTGCGGTTTGCCACGGCGTTCGAGATAACTCGGGCTGGCAACGGGGCGGTTGGCGCGGGAAAATAGTCGTGTGCATTCCCTTCCCTCGCTCCGATCTTCCCCAAGCGTGACCAGCACATCGCAATCCGCCTCGCGAAAACGCTGCTCGGCCATCGCATAGACGACGCGGACATTGAGGTCCGGATTGGCCTTGAGGAAATCCGGAAGTGCCGGAATAAGCCACCGCGTCGCGATCGAGGCGATGCAGGCAACGGTGAGTTCGCCGGTCGCCTTCATGCGAAAGGCGCGGGTCTCGGCTTCGATGCGCGTCAGCGACACCGAAAGCGTCTGCGCCAGCGCCGAAGCGTCGGGCACCAGGCGCACGCTGCGCTTCTCCCGCAGAAACAGCGGCCGCCCGAACCAGTCTTCCAGCAGACGGATCTGGTGGCTGACTGCGGCATGCGTGACATGCAGTTCGTCGGCCGCGCGTGAAAAGCTGTTGAGGCGCGCGGCGGCCTCGAAGACCCGCAGCGCACTGAGCGATGGCAGCATATGCAAGTTTTCCTCATCAAAACGACGAGAAAGCATCATTTGTCGCGACCATAAAAGCAAGAGATACAGGCAGTCAGAAGGGAAGTTTGTTCCCCGTCAGATTCTAACGTCAAATTTTTCTTGAGGAAAGGTGCCGCCGATGTTCGTCCGCAATCTGAAGCAGGTCGAGGAAACCAGCCACTTTGTCGAATGGGGGAGCGGCACCAGTCACCGCTTGCTGACCGAGCGCGACGGCATGGGTTTCACGGTCTGCCACACCATCGTGCGGGCCAACACCACGTCGCTGCTCGAATACCGCAACCATCTCGAGGCGTGTTATTGCATCGCCGGCACCGGAGAAGTCGAGGACATGGCTGGCAATATCTTTCCGATCGCGCCGGGCTATATTTACGTGCTCGATCAAAACGACAAGCACTATCTGCGTGGCGGCACGAATGAGGATCTTATCCTGGTGAGCATCTTCAATCCGCCGCTCAAGGGCACGGAACGACACCGGCTGGATGGCAGCGAGGGGTCAGCCTACTGATTTTCCCAAAAAGCGGGGCACAAAAAAACCCGGATCGATCGATCCGGGTTTCTCCGTTCGGAACGTTGTGTTCCAATCAATACTGGTCTTCATCCTCGTCCTTGCGGTCGGACTTGAGCGATTTGAGCTTGGCGAAAACGGCGTCGGCGTCCATTTCCTTCTCTTCTTCCCGCTCGTAGGAGAATGGCAGCTTTTCGGTTTCCTTCGATGCTTCCAGCGTCGCGCCGAGTTCGGCGGCGGTCGGCAGCGGCCGGCCCTTGGAAGCGCGTTCGACTTCAAGGTCGAGATCGATCTGCGTGCAGAGACCGAGCGTGACCGGGTCCATCGCCGTCAGGTTGGTCGAATTCCAGTGGGTGCGCTCGCGGATCTGCTCGATCGTCGACTTGGTGGTGCCGACGAGACGCGAGATCTGGGCATCCTTCAGTTCCGCATGGTTGCGCACCAGCCACAAAATGGCGTTCGGGCGGTCCTGGCGCTTGGAAACCGGGGTATAGCGCGGGCCCTTGCGCTTGTTGTCCGGCACGCGCACCTTCGGTTCGGAAAGTTTGAGCTTGTGGTTCGGGTTGCCTTCGGCGCGGGCGATTTCGTCGCGCGACAGCTGGCCGGTGGCGATCGGGTCGAGGCCCTTGATGCCTTGCGCCGATTCACCGTCGGCGATCGCCTTCACTTCAAGCGGGTGAAGCTTGCAGAATGTGGCAATCTGCTCGAACGACAGGGCAGTGTTGTCAACAAGCCATACGGCCGTCGCTTTGGGCATAAGCAGTTGTTGAGCCATGGATATAGTCCTTCTGTCCGTCCGCGCCGGTGTCGCGGGCCGTGGGGTGTAACCACTCAATTTCCGGGAAATTAGCGCCTCTATACCCTCGTCGTCTCAGAAATGCAATTCTTCTTCGAGAAATGACCTTTTGTCTAATGGACGCCGTGTCTTGACCTGATATGTATGCGGCCGAAGCGGGTTTGCACGGGGAGTTGTGCTGCCTGAAACTGCCTTTGCAGGGAGGAAATTCGAATGTCCGTGAAAACCTATCCGGTGCTGAAACCGGCCAAGCAACGCGCCCTTATCGACAACGCGACCTATCAGAAGTGGTACAAGCAGAGCGTCGCCGATCCGCAGGCCTTCTGGGGCGAGCATGGCAAGCGCATCGACTGGTTCACGCCCTATACCAAGGTCAAGAACACCTCCTTCGAAGGCAAAGTGTCGATCAAATGGTTCGAGGACGGTGTCACCAACGTCTCCTACAATTGCATCGACCGGCATCTGGAAAAGCGCGGCGACCAGGTAGCGATCATCTGGGAAGGCGACAATCCCTATGACGACAAGAAGATCACCTATCGCGAGCTCCACCAGCATGTCTGCCGCCTCGCCAATGTGCTGAAGGCAAACGGCGTCAAGAAGGGTGACCGCGTCACCATCTATATGCCGATGATCCCGGAGGCGGCCTATGCGATGCTGGCCTGCTCTCGCATCGGCGCCGTCCATTCAATCGTCTTCGGTGGGTTCTCGCCGGACGCGCTGGCCGGCCGTATCGTCGATTGTGAATCGACCTTCGTTATCACGTCGGATGAAGGCCTGCGTGGCGGCAAGCCGATCCCTCTCAAGGCCAACACCGACCAGGCAATCGAGATTGCCAAGCGCGGCGGTGTCGAGGTCAAGTCCGTCGTCGTCGTCCGCCGCACCGGCGGCAAGATCGCCTGGTTTGCCGAGCGCGACATCTGGTACCATCAGGCTGTTACGGAAGTAAAAGCCGATTGTCCGCCGGCCAAGATGAAGGCGGAAGATCCGCTGTTCATTCTCTATACCTCCGGCTCGACCGGCAAGCCGAAGGGCGTGCTGCACACGACGGGCGGCTATCTCGTCTATGCCTCGATGACCCATCAATATGTCTTCGACTATCACGACGGCGATATCTACTGGTGCACGGCCGATGTCGGCTGGGTCACCGGCCATTCCTATATCGTCTACGGCCCGCTCGCCAATGGCGCGACGACGCTGATGTTCGAGGGGGTGCCGACCTATCCGGATGCCGGCCGTCTCTGGGATGTGGTCGACAAGCACAAGGTCAACATCTTCTACACGGCGCCGACCGCGATCCGCGCGCTGATGGGACAGGGCGATGCCTTCGTCACCCGCTCGTCGCGCAAATCGCTGCGCACGCTCGGTTCCGTTGGTGAGCCGATCAACCCGGAAGCCTGGGAATGGTACTATCACATCGTCGGCGAAGATCGCTGCCCGGTGGTCGATACCTGGTGGCAGACGGAGACCGGCGGCATCCTGATCACCCCCCTGCCCGGCGCCACCGCCCTAAAGCCGGGCTCGGCGACCCGTCCGTTCTTCGGCGTGCAGCCGCAGCTGGTCGATGCCGAAGGCAAGCTTCTGGAGGGTGCGGCTGATGGCAATCTCTGCATCGCCGACAGCTGGCCGGGCCAGATGCGCACGGTCTATGGCGACCATGAACGGTTCATCCAGACCTATTTCGCCACCTACAAGGGTAAATATTTCACCGGCGACGGCTGCCGCCGCGACGCGGACGGCTATTACTGGATCACCGGCCGCGTCGACGACGTCCTGAATGTATCCGGCCACCGCATGGGCACGGCCGAGGTCGAATCGGCGCTGGTCAGCCATGATTCGGTCTCAGAAGCCGCCGTCGTCGGTTATCCCCACGACATCAAGGGTCAGGGTATCTATAGCTACGTGACGCTGATGGTCGGGCAGACCGGCTCGGACGAGCTGCGCAAGGAACTGATCGCCCATGTCCGCAAGGAAATCGGCGCCATTGCTTCGCCGGACAAGATTCAGTTCGCTCCGGGCCTGCCGAAAACCCGCTCCGGCAAGATCATGCGCCGTATCCTGCGCAAGATCGCTGAGGACGATTTCGGCTCGCTCGGCGATACCTCGACGCTTGCCGATCCGGCTGTGGTCGACGACCTGATTGCGAATAGGCAGAACAAGAAATAAGACGGACTGCTGGGCCGTTTCTGCTTTAACGGAATGGCTCAGCAGTCGATCTGCTTGCGAATATCGTCCACCTGTTCGCGGGAATGACAGATGTTTTCGCAGGGGATGCCGTCATTGTCCGCATCTGCGCGCCGATAACCATTGCACCACAGCTGTACGGCGTCTTCGCAAGAATCAACCTGCTTGCAGGTCCTGCCCGCAACTCTATGGATATCGCCTGCAACGTGATGAAAGCCACTTCGCGGCATGGAATGACCCAAGCCACCGCTTGTCAGGAATAGGCTCAAGCCAAAAATAGCGGTGCGGCATCGGGTCTTCCCCATGCCTAAAGCCATGCAGGGCGAATACCGTGGTGTCAACCAACTTGCGACTTTTCAGAATTGAAACCGCAACTCTTTACCAGGTGGAGAAACTGTTCGACTTGTGGCCGCGGCCATAGGGCAATGACATAACTAGCCCACAGTATTTCCTGAGCCGGATTCCCAGCCTTCACGAAGGAAAACATACCGCCAATACCGCTAAAACAGGAATTATTTCCTCAGAAATCGATCGCCCGGCCGTTGATTTCCCAATCGCCGAAGCGGGCCGGCTCCGCCCCGCCGCGTCCGCCCAGTTCTTCCGGCAGATCGAGAGGTGGCTGCACCTTCCGGCGCTCCTCGGCTTCCGCCAGTGCCCGCTGGGCTGCCGGCGAGAGGGGCTTGCGCGGTTCAACCGGCAGATTGTCGTTGTCGTTCTGCATGCAAATTTCCGCGAAAAAGTTGAAGAAAGCGCCTGATCTCCCCATCATATAGGAAACCTGCGTGCAAACGAAACCGTGATTCACGTGAAACGTTGGCAAATTATTGGAGATTGACCGATGAACCTCATGCGCACCGCAATGCTTCTGGCCTTTATGACCGCATTGTTCATGGCGGTCGGTTTTCTCATCGGCGGCAAGAGCGGCATGATGATCGCACTCGTCATTGCTGCTGGGATGAATTTCTTTTCCTACTGGAATTCCGACAGCATGGTGCTGCGCATGTACCGGGCGCAGGAGGTCGATGAGCACACGGCGCCGGAATATTACGGCATCGTCCGCGATCTCGCCAGAAACGCCGGCCTGCCGATGCCCAAGGTCTATGTCATCGACAATCCGCAGCCGAATGCCTTTGCCACGGGCCGCAATCCGGAAAATGCCGCCGTTGCCGCCTCCACCGGCCTGCTGCAGGCTCTTTCCTATGACGAGGTCGCGGGCGTCATGGCGCATGAACTCGCTCACGTGCAAAACCGCGACACGCTGACAATGACCCTGACGGCGACGCTGGCCGGCGCCATCTCGATGCTCGGCAACTTCGCCTTCTTCTTCGGCGGCAATCGCGAAAACAACAATCCGCTCGGCTTCATCGGCGTGCTTGTCGCGATGATTGTCGCGCCGCTGGCCGCCGCCATCGTGCAGATGGCGATCAGCCGGACGCGGGAATATTCCGCCGACCGGCGCGGTGCCGAGATATGCGGCAAGCCGCTGGCGCTGGCCTCTGCGCTTGCCAAGATTTCGAATTTCGCCCATCAGTTGCCGAATGCCGAGGCGGAGCGCAATCCGGCCACCGCCCATATGTTCATCATCAATCCTTTGTCCGGCGAGCGCATGGACAACCTGTTTTCCACCCATCCGGCCACGGAAAACCGCATTGCCGCGCTTCAACAGATGGCGGAGGAAATGCAGGCGGTCTCGACGCCGCCGGTCAGGGCTGATAATCCGGTGCGCAAATCGCGCTCCGTGCCGCCGACAGGCTGGGGTCGCGGTGGTTCGCAACCACCGAAAGGTCCCTGGTCGTAATGTCTGACGAAAACGAAACCGCTTCGCATCCGAAACGAAATAGCCGCCCAGCCCGCCAGCGCGGCCAAGGCCAGGAAAATCCTGCCTTCGAGCGGAGCGACAAGCCCGGTATCAGGGCCCGGCAGGCTGCCGCCAAGATGTTGGCGGCCGTCGTCGATCGTAAGACGTCGCTCGACGGCATGCTGGATGCCGGCAACGGCAACCCGGTCTATCGCGAGCTGAATGAAGCGGATCGCGCTCTCGTTCGCGCGATATTGAACTCGGCATTGCGGCAATTGCCGCGCATTGAGGCAATGATCGGCTCCTTGCTGCAAAATCCGCTGCCGGAAGGCGCCCGGGCGCTGGATCATGTTCTGACGGTCGCCGCCGCGCAAATTCTCTATCTCGATATCCCGGATCATTCCGCCGTCGATCTCGCCGTCGAACAGGCGCAGATCGATCCGCGCAACAAGCGCTTCGCCAGCCTCGTCAATGCCGTCCTTCGCCGCCTGTCCCGCGAAAAGCAGGATCTCCTCGAAACTGTCGGCGAAAAAATCCCGGCGATCCCTGCGTGGTTCCATAAACGGCTGGTCACCTATTACGGTGCGGACGAGGCGGCGCGTATCGCCGATGCCCTTTTGACGCCCGCGGCCATCGATCTGACCGTCAAGTCGGATGCCAAGGGCTGGGCGGAGCGCCTGACCGGCCGCCTCCTGCCGACCGGCTCCATCCGGCTCGCCGCGTTTTCCGGTGCCGTTCCAACGCTTGAAGGTTTCGAGGACGGCGAATGGTGGGTGCAGGATGCCGCCGCCGCCCTTCCCGCAACGCTTTTCGGCTCCCTCACAGGCAAGCGCGTGGTCGATCTCTGCGCCGCGCCGGGCGGGAAAACGGCTCAACTCATTCTTGCCGGTGCCGATGTCACCGCGCTGGACCAGTCGGCAAGCCGCCTGAAGCGTCTCCAAGGCAATCTCGCTCGCCTGGGGCTGGAGGCGGCCACGCAGGAAATCAACATGGCCGATTTCCGTACGGACGCGCTGTTCGACGCCGCCCTGCTCGATGCACCCTGTTCCTCGACCGGCACGATTCGCCGTCATCCAGACGTCCTGTGGACCAAGGGTCCGGAGGATATCGAGAAACTGGCCGTGCTGCAGGAAAAGCTGCTGCGCCACGCGCTGACGCTGGTGAAGCCGGGTGGTCTCGTCGTATTTTCTAACTGCTCGCTCGACAAGCGGGAGGGTGAAGAGGTCACGCAACGCATTCTGGCTGAAGGCACTTGCGAACGCGTGGCCGTCGATCCAGCTGATTGGCCCGGGCTTGAGGATGCCATCACCCCACTTGGCGAGTTTCGCACCACGCCGGCGATGATCCCGCCGCAGGATGGCTTTTCTGGCGGTCTCGACGGTTTCTATGCTGTCACGCTTCGCCGCAAGGCGTGACGGGCAACAATGTTCCCACAGCATATTCGGTCGTCAACAGGCAGATTTCGCGTATCAATTGACGCCTTGAGCGCGTTTGCCTAAACAATAGAGACACGATCGATAAAAGTTTAACGACTTTTCATGCAGGATCGTGGTCCTGGTGGTATCTGGTGCGGACAGCAGTCATTCCGGTTTTTCGATGCGGTATGAAGCCCGGTCCGGGAGTGGGGAGAGACACGGGCGTCGACGATGCAGATTTCAGACCGCCAAAGGCTTCTCTATCTGTATCTGCGTGAGGGTTGGCGCCGGTTCTCGCGCCGCCTTGCCTTGGGCCGCAATACGGCTTTCCGTTTCACCGGCACCACGCCCGATCGCCTGATCGTCGCACCGACAGATTTGCGTGCTGTCGATCCGTTCGTCGCACAGGAAATCCTACAGGGCCGTTTTCCGCTTGCCGGTCGCGTGCTGGAAACGGAGGGCGAATCGCCGTTCGAGATGGATCTTCCGTCGCAGGAGTTCGGTGTTCGGCTACATTCCTTCGGTTGGGTTCGCCACATGCGGTCGGTCAAGGAGGAGGAAGCCTTCGGGCAGCTGCGCCATATCGTCAACGACTGGATTGTCACGCATGGCCGCCATATCGGCGGTATCGCCTGGGAAGCGGACATCATCTCCCAGCGCCTGATTGCGTGGCTATCGCACTCGCCGATCATCTTGCGCAATGCCGAACATGCCTTTTATCGCCGGTTCCTCAAAAGCCTGGCCTTTCAGGTCCGTTATCTCCGCCATGTCGCGGATACGACCTGCGACGGCGAAGCCCGGCTGCGGGCGCGTATCGCGCTTGCCATGGCCTCCGTCGCCATGCCTGCGTCCGAGACGACGATCCGCAAGGCCGCCCGCAATCTCGATCAGGAACTCGATCGGCAGATCCTGCCCGATGGCGGCCATAGCTCGCGCAATCCGCGCACGGGTCTGGAACTGCTGATCGATCTGCTGCCGCTGCGCCAGACCTATGTCAATCTCGGCCATGACGTGCCGACCAAGCTCATACCCTGTATCGACCGGATGTATCCCGCCTTGCGGTTCTTCCGCCATCAGGGCGGCGAGCTCGCGCTGTTCAACGGCGCCACCTCGACGCTTGCAAACGAGCTGATGGCCGTGCTGCGCTACGACGAGACCGCGGGCGCACCCTTCAAGGCTTTGCCGCATCTTCAGTACGAACGGCTGGCGCACAACAATGTCGTTGTCATCATCGACACCGGCAAGCCGCTTTCGCCGGAATTGTCACGAACGGCGCACGCCGGCTGCCTGTCGTTCGAAATGTCGTCCGGACGGCATCGCTTCGTCATCAATTCCGGATCGCCAAAGTTTGCCGGCGAACGATTCCGCCAGCTGGCGCGTCTGACGGCGGCGCATTCGACCGTGACGATCAATGATCGTTCATCCTCGCGCCTGTCGCAGTCGCGGTTCCTCGGTCCCATCGTCACCGGCGGTGTCTCGAAGGTCACGGTGCGCCGGGAAGAACGGAACGGCCAGCCGGACGCCGTGATCGCCAGCCATGACGGTTATATCCAGACCGTCGGCCTGATCCATGAACGCGATATCGGCATCAACGGTCAGGGCAATGCGGTGCGCGGCCGCGACCGGCTGTTCCAAGCTGATGGTACCGAGCCGCCGGAAACCAACACAGCCGTTGCCGTGGCGCGGTTTCATATCCATCCGTCCATCAACATCCGCCAGCACGGCCCGCACGAGGTTTACCTGACAGCGCCGGACAGCGAAACCTGGCTGTTCACCTGCCGCGACAGCGACGTCGTGGTCGAGGAAGACATTTTCTTTGCCGACCCTTCGGGCGTGCGCAAGACCTCCCAGCTGACGGTAACCTTTGCTGCGGCCTCACAGCCCGAAATCCAGTGGATTTTTTCACGCGAAGCGTGACAATCGGCCGGCGAGAGCCTTCTAAATCGTGACTCCGGTTTCTTCACGGGGAAAGCTGTGTTAACGGCAGGCGGACATTTGCCGGAAGACCCTCCCGATATCCGGCGCCTACAAGGAGCTTGATGATGGCTGTCGCCTCCAAGAAAATTCCCGCCCCGGATCAGGTCACTGTCCGCACCGCCCTGCTCTCCGTCTCGGACAAGACCGGCATTGTCGATCTTGCCCGCGCGCTGCACCAGAAGGGTGTTCACCTGGTGTCGACCGGCGGTACCCACAAGGCGCTTGCCGATGCCGGCCTGCCCGTCACCGACGTGTCCGAGATTACCGGCTTTCCGGAAGTCATGGACGGCCGGGTCAAGACCCTGCACCCTGGCGTCCATGGCGGCCTGCTGGCGATCCGCGACGATGAAGACCATGTCCAGGCGATGGTGACGCACGGCATCACCGGCATCGATCTGGCGGTCATCAATCTCTATCCGTTCGAAGACGTCCGCGCCAAGGGCGGCGACTATCCGACGACGGTGGAAAATATCGACATCGGTGGCCCGGCGATGATCCGGGCGTCAGCCAAGAACCACGCCTATGTCACCGTCATCACCGATGCATCCGACTACACGGCACTGCTGACCGAGCTTGGCACGGGCGCCGCGACCTCCTTCGTCTTCCGCCAGAAGATGGCCGCCAAGGCCTATGCCCGCACGGCCGCCTACGATACGGCCATTTCCGGCTGGTTTGCCGAAGTCCTCAATACGCCGATGCCGCTTCACCGCACCATCGGCGGCGTCCTGAAGGAAGAGATGCGCTACGGCGAAAATCCGCATCAGAAAGCCGGATTCTATACAACCGGCGAAAACCGCCCGGGCGTCGCGACTGCAACCCTTTTGCAGGGCAAGCAGCTCTCCTACAACAATATTAACGATACCGATGCCGCCTTCGAGCTCGTTGCCGAGTTCCCGGCCGAGAAATCACCGGCTGTCGCCATCATCAAGCACGCCAACCCTTGCGGCGTTGCCACTGGCGCCACCCTGCTCGAAGCCTATGAGCGGGCGCTCGCCTGCGATTCCACTTCGGCCTTCGGCGGTATCATCGCACTCAACCAGGAACTGGACGGTGCCACGGCTGAAGAGATCGTCAAGCTGTTCACCGAGGTCATCATCGCCCCGTCGGTCAGCGACGTCGCCAAGGTCGTCATCGCCGGCAAGCCCAATCTGCGCCTGCTCGTGACCGGCGCCCTGCCCGATCCGCGGGTGCCGGGTCTGACCGCCAAGACGGTCGCCGGCGGCCTGCTGGTGCAGACCCGCGACAATGGCATGGTCGAAGATCTGGAACTGAAGGTCGTCACCAAGCGCGCGCCGACGCCCCAAGAGCTGGAAGACATGAAATTCGCCTTCAAGGTGGCGAAACACGTCAAGTCCAATGCCGTCGTCTATGCGAAGGACGGCCAGACCGTCGGCATCGGCGCCGGCCAGATGAGCCGCGTCGATTCTGCCCGCATCGCCGGTCTGAAAGCTGAAGAGGCTGCCAGAGCCCTTGGCCTGCCCGCGCCGCTCACGCATGGTTCGGCCGTGGCTTCCGAAGCCTTCCTGCCGTTTGCCGACGGCCTGCTGTCGATGATATCAGCCGGCGCGACCGCCGTCATCCAGCCGGGTGGCTCTATGCGCGATCCGGAAGTCATCGCCGCTGCCGACGAGGCCGGCGTTGCCATGGTGTTTACGGGAATGCGCCATTTCCGGCATTGATTTGGATGGTCGGGCTTGACCCGGCCATCCATCAGTCACCGGAATATGGATCCTTGGGTCAAGCCCGAGGATGACAGAGTGGCTTGTGCCAACGTTACTCAAGCAACTCTATTTGCCGGATAAGGAGTGCGGATCAGGATCACCAGTCCGACTGCCAGGAACACCACCAGCGCCATCATGCCGATGCGAGCTGATCCCGTCATCAGGGTGACGGTGGCAACGGATGCCGGGGCCAGAAACGTTGTCGCCCGGCCGGACAGGGCGTAGATGCCGAAATAGCGGCCCGCTTCATCGGCACTGACGCTGCGGGCCAGATAAGAACGCGACGACGCCTGGACCGGGCCGAAGGCGATACCGACGAGCAGACCGAAGACGATATAAGCCTTTTCTGCGGCTGTGCCGAACAGTCCGCCGGCATCGGTGGTCGGGAGTTGCAGCAATCCGAACAGCGTATAGCCCGGCCCTGTCGAGACGATGCCGAGCGTTGCGATGGTCAGGCAGATCAGGCTGGCGGTGACGATCACCTTCGAGCCGAGTTTTGCATCGAGCCGGCTGGCATAGAGGCAGCCGCCGATGGCCACGACATTGAGAATGATGCCGTAGACGCCAAGCTCGACCGTCTGCCAGGCAAACATGCTGGCCGCGAACGTGCCGCCAAGGGCGAGCAGGCCGTTGACGCCGTCCTGAAAGATCATCCGGGCAATCAGAAAGCGCAGGATGCCCGAGCGGTGCCGCAATTCTCCGATCGTGTGCCGCAGCTCGGCAATTCCGGCGCGCACGGCGGTCGCGGCCGGCATGGCCGCCTTGTGCGCATCGGGGGTGAACAGAAACATCGGCAGGATGAAGACCAGATACCAGACGGCCGAGATCGGTCCGGTGATGCGGGCGTCGGCGCCGGTTGCCGGATCGAGACCGAACAGCGGGTCCATTCCAAGAATTGTTTTGCCGGATTCGGGGCTCCCGGCCAGAAGCGCCACGACGGCGATCAGCACGATCATGCCGCCAAGATAGCCAAGCCCCCAGGCCATGTTGGAGATGCGGCCGATCTGGCTTTCGCTGACCAGCCGCGGCATCATCGAATCATTGAAAACGATCGAAAATTCCGCCGCGATCGATGCCAGGATGATGAAGATGAACGGATAAATCAGCGACGATCCTGGCACCGCGAACCAAAGCATGGCCAGCGACGCGATTTTGATGACGGCGAAGAAGGCGATCCAGGGCTTGCGTGCCCCGGTCTGGTCGGCGATCGAGCCGAGCACCGGCGACAGCACCGCGATGACGATGCCGGAGATGGTCAGCGTATAGCCCCACATCGCCTGCCCGTGCGCCGGATCGTCCGAGAGCCTCGAAACGAAATAGGGGCCGAAGATGAAGGTGATGATCACCGTGAAAAACGGTTGAGCCGCCCAGTCGAACAGCATCCAGCCGCCAAGGCCGGCGCGCGATACCTTTGGCTCGTCGCCAGTCCCTGCCGTGATGCCGCTCACCTGATTCTCCACTGCCTGTTCGCCCCGTTTGGGGCAAACAGTGTCACCTCGCCCTGTTCTGCGCAAGATCGCTGAGGAGGCCCGCGGCAACGGTGATCTTGGCGAGTGTCGTCTCGCCCTTCTCCGTCAGTTGGGTCAGCTGGTCGGTGACCCGGGAAATCCGGCTGCTGTCGCCGTCTCGCCAGGCGTCGACCGGATTGCGCTCGTCCTTGTTGTCGGTGAGTGCCGCGATGGTGATGTCCTTGCGCGCGGTCGCGATGTCGTTGATGCTGCGCGAGAGGGCCATGGCCTCGTATTGCTCTGTTGCCGAAACGCGCTCGGCCGCCGCCAGCAGCCGGGCGATCCGCAGGTTCTGCGTCACGCCGAAATAGCTCTGCGCGGTGCGTGCCAGCGTCACGCCGGTATCGGCGGCGATCTGGATGATTTCCGGCACGAAGGTCATCACGGCGAGAGCGGCAATCTCCTCGGCAAGCGCCGGCGGCACGCCGCGCTCGATGAAATAGGCAGCCCTTTGCCGTACCTCCGCCGTGGCGTCCTCTGGAATCGAGCTCTGGAGCGTGGATCTCAGTTTCTGCAATGCTTCGCGCAGCCGTTCGATCGCCTCGCCAAGCGGCGCTTGCATCGCCTTGGTCCGGAGTGTCCGTTCGGTGACGATTGCGAAGATGCGCGACGCCTCATGATAGAGTTCGTTCTGCACCGCGCCGCTGATGACGTTGTCAAGTGCGTCGATCTCGCCATAGATACGTTTCAAGTCGTAGCCGTCGCGGGTCAGCACCGCGGCTTTCACTACGTCAGCGGGCATGAAGCCTGTCTGGTCGATCAGCGAGCTGACAAAGGGAGGTCCGCCGCGATTGATGACGTCGTTGGCAAGAACGGTGGCAATGATCTCGCGGCGCAGCCGATGCTTGTTGATGTCGCTCGCATGTGCCTTGTGCATCTTTTCCGGGAAATAATCCCGCAATGTGGTCAGCAGATAGGGATCATCCGGCAGGTCGCTGGCGATGATCTCGTCGAACAGCACGATCTTGGCATAGGACAGCAGCACGCCGATCTCGGCGCGCGTCAGCGCCTTGCCGCTCTGGTAGCGCTCGCTGAGCGTCACGTCGTTCGGCAGCACCTCCACCTTGCGGTTGAGATGCCCATCCGCCTCCAGCCGGGTCATGAGCCGGGCAAGGGGCGTCCGGTTGCCGGCGCCCAGCATTTCGGTGAGCGAGATGGAGAGAGACTGTTCGTAATTGTTCCTGAGAACCAGCGCTGCGACTTCATCTGTCATCGAAGCGAGCAGCGTGTTGCGCTTGGCCCGTGTCAGGCGGTCGTCGCGCATGGCGGATGCCAGAGCGATCTTGATGTTGACCTCGAAGTCGGAGGAGTTGACGCCCGCCGAGTTGTCGATGGCGTCCGAATTGCAGCGCCCGCCCTTCAGCCCAAAGCCGATGCGGCCACGCTGGGTAACGCCGAGATTGGCGCCCTCGCCGATCACCTTGGCGCCGACCTCGTCGGCGGTGATGCGGATCGGATCGTTGGCGCGGTCGCCGACGTCGGCATCGGTTTCGCTTGGTCCGCGCACATAGGTGCCGATGCCGCCGAACCAGAGCAGGTCGACCGGGCTTTTCAGGATTGCCGTCATGATCTCGAATGGCGTCGCCTGGGCTTTCTCAAGGCCGATCGCTGCCATCGCCTGCGGTGTCAGCGTTACGGATTTTTCCGTGCGCGGAATGATCATGCCGCCCTTGGACAGCGTGGTGCGGTCATAGTCCTGCCAGCTGGAACGCGGCAGGTTGAACATGCGCTTGCGCTCGGCGAAGGATTTTTCGATATCCGGGTCAGGATCGATGATGATGTCGCGATGGTCGAAGGCGGCGATCAGCCGGATTTTCTCCGACAGCAGCATGCCGTTGCCGAACACGTCGCCCGACATGTCGCCGACGCCGACAACGCTGAACGGTGTCGTCTGGATGTCGATATCCATCTCGCGGAAATGCCGCTTGACGGTTTCCCAGGCGCCGCGCGCAGTAATGCCCATCTTCTTGTGGTCGTAGCCGGCCGAGCCGCCGGAGGCAAAGGCATCGTCCAGCCAGAAGCCGGCTTCTTGCGCCAGGCCGTTGGCGGTGTCGGAGAAGGTCGCCGTGCCCTTGTCGGCGGCGACGACGAAATAGGGGTCGTCGCCATCGAGCCTCAGCGTGTCGGCCGGCGGAACGACGTCCTGGCCGATGATGTTGTCGGTGATCGACAAAAGCGTGCGGATATAGGTCTTGTAGGCCTCGGTGCCGGCCTTGAAGATCTCGTCGCGGCTGCCGCCCACTGGCAGCTGCTTCGGAAAGAAGCCGCCCTTGGCGCCGACCGGCACGATGACGGCGTTCTTGACCTGCTGTGCCTTGACGAGGCCGAGTACCTCGGTGCGATAGTCCTGCGACCGGTCCGACCAGCGAAGTCCGCCGCGCGCCACCTTGCCGAAGCGCAGATGCACGCCCTCAACCTGTGTGCCATAGACGAAGATTTCGCGGAAGGGCCGCGGCTCCGGCAGTCCGTCGAGGATTTTCGGATCGAGCTTGAAAGCCAGCATGGGTTTCGGATTGCCGCTGGCATCGCGCTGGAAATAGTTCGTGCGCAACGTTGCCTGCACGGCGTTGACGTAGCGGCGCAGGATCTGGTCTTCGTCGAGGCTCGGAACATCGTTCAAAGCCTGCTCGATCGCCGCTCCGAGCGCCGTCGTGCGCTTCGTTTTCGGCTTGTCCTCAAGCGTCGGGTCCATCCGGGTGACGAAAAGCTTGAAGATATCGGCAGCGATCGCCGGATACTTGTTCAGCGTCTCGGCGATATAGCCCTGCGAATAGGTGATGCCGGTCTGGCGCAGGTAGCGCGCATAGGCGCGCAGCACCGTCACTTCGCGGGCTGTCAGGCCGGCAAGCAGGATCAGGCGGTTGAAACTGTCGTCCTCGATCAGGCCGTTCCAGGCGGCGAGATAGGCTTCCTCGAGCATCGGCCCGGTCTTGTCGAGATTGAGCACATGCCCGTCGCGGTGGACGAGTTCCATGTCGTGCAGGACGACAAGGCGTTGTCCGCTCGCGGCATCCGTCACGGCGATATCATGCGTCTGCTCGCTGATCACCCGGAAGCCGAGGTTTTCCAGCAGCGGCACGCGGTGCGACAACGACACCGGCTCGCCGGCGTGGAAAATCTTCAGTTCGAGCGATTGCGGGCCTTTGCCGCGCTTCTGGTAGAAGGCGATGCGGATCGGATCGCCGGGAGAGCAGGCGGCGATATCAGCGAGATCGGCATAGGCCTCGGCCGGCGTGAACGCCGCCTGATAGGCTTCATTGACGCTGATGGCGACGCCGTCATGGCGTGCGAGCAGGTTGAACCGGTCGATCCAGCGGGTGACGATATCGCGGACGGCGTCTTCCATTTTCGCTTGCGGCACGCGCGGTGTCTTGCCGCTGGAGCGGCCGATGATGAAGTGTACGCGCGCTAGGCCGCCTTCCGGAAAAGCCGGGTAATAGGCCGAGACGCGGCCGTCGTAGATGGTTTTCAGGTAGGTGCCGATCTTTTCGCGGACATCGGAATCATATTGCTCGCGCGGCACATAGACGATGGCGGAGACGAAACGATCGAAATGATCGATGCGCGGCAGCACCCGGATTCGCGGCCGGTCGGCCAGCTCGTTGATCTGCTCGCAGAAGCTCGCCAGAAGGCTGACATCGATCTGGAACAGGTCGTCACGCGGATAGGATTCCAGCGTATTGGTCAGCATCTTGCCGGAATGGCTCTGCGGATCGAAACCAAAATGATCGACGATCTTTTCCACCTTGAAGCGCAGCAATGGAATTTCCGCCGCCGGCCGCGTGTAGGCGCTCGAGGTGAACAGCCCGACGATGCGCAGCTCGCCGGTGACGTTGCCGGCTTCGTCGAAGCGCTTGACGCCGACATAGTCCATATAGGCGCGGCGATGCACGACGGATTTGACGTTCGCCTTGGTGACAATCAGGAAATCAGGCCCGTTGAGGAAGGCGAGGATCTCCGGCGTCGTCAGCACCGCATCCTTGCCCTGACGCAGCACGCGCACGTCGGGATTGGAGAGAATGCCGAGACCGCGGCCCTCGCCGCGTTCGACCACCGCATTCTCGCCCTTGCCGGAATAGGTGTATTCGCGCATGCCGAGGAAGGTGAAATTGTTGGCGCGCAGCCAGCGCAGGAAGGCCAGCGCCTCGTCGCGGTCGCCCTTCTTGCGGCTGGGTGCGTGGTTTTCCAGCTCGCTCATCGCCTGGTCGAGCAGCACCGTCATCTGGCTCCAGTCGCCGACGGCCTGGTGAACCTGGGAGAGTACGTTACCGACCCGCTGCTTCAGGTCTTCCGCCTCCGCGTCGGTGAGCCTGGCCAGGTGGATCTGGATATGGCTGATGCGTGTCGCAGGGTCGCTTTTTTCTTCCGGGTCGAAAATCTTTGCCGGCTTGCCGGGCTCGAGAACCAGAATGGGATGCACGGCGAGATGGATGTCGCGATGTGTGCTGGTGACCTCGCCCATGATCGAATCGTACAGAAACGGCATGTTACGGTCGGTCACGGACAGGATCGACACGTCGTTATCATTCGGCGCGATGCCGTCAACGGTTTCAACGGTGATCACCGGCCGGTCGCTTTCGCTGCGGCTGATTTCCGTCAGCGCGTGGGCTGCGGTCAGCGCCAGCATTTCCGGCGTATATTCGTCGAGATCGTCATGGCTCGCACGGCGAAAAAGGATTTCCGGCGAGAGCATTTTCAATCCGAGCGTCTTGGCGACTTCGCTCACCGCTTCGAAATGCCGGTCCTTTTTCGGATTGTATTTGGTGCCCATGACTGTCTCTCCCCGCAATCACCAATTTGGCCGAACCTAGCAGAAGAATGGCCATTGGCGATTGTTTTTGTGGCTGTTTTTCGTTTGGTTTGATCAACTTCGGAATGGATTCATGAAATTTTCAGCGAAAATCGTCCGATTTTGGAATTAAATCGGTTGTATGCGCATATTCGGCCCTGCTTATCGATGGGGTGATAAAACGCACTTTTTCATGTTTTGGCAGCCGGAGTTGACAGCGGCATGACTGTCGGGCGATCTGGGCATGTCGAAACAGCGGAAAATCATCAATGTCCGAGCCTGCACCCGGCGCCGTCATCGTCATTTCAAGCCATGTGATTCGCGGCTCCGTCGGCAATCGTGCCGCGGTCTTTGCGCTTGAGACGCTGGGTTATCCGGTCTGGGCCGTTCCCACGGTCATCCTCCCCTGGCATCCGGGCCACGGTCCATCGACGCGGGTCACAATCGGCGAAGACGATTTCAACAGCCTCATCGACGATCTCGTCCGCGCGCCGTGGACGGGCGAGGTCCGCGCGGTTCTCTCCGGCTATCTCGGCGCCGCTTATCAGGCGGAAGGCGTCGCGCGGCTGGTCGAGGCGTTGCGGGAGAAGAACCCGGATCTCTTCTATGCCTGCGATCCGGTGATGGGCGACGTCGGCGGCCTCTATGTGCCGGAGGCGACGGCGATCGCGATGCGCGACAGGCTTCTGCCGCTCGCCTCTCTCGCCACGCCGAACCGGTTCGAGCTATCGTGGCTCTGCGGCGCCGAGCTTGACAGCAACGCCGCCATTCTCGAAGCCGCCCTGTCGCTCGGTCCGGCGCGCATGCTGGTTACCTCGGCAATACCGATGATGCATGGCAGCACCGGCAATCTCTATCTCTCCGGCAACCACGCGCTGCTCGCCGAACATCGTCTGATCGACAATCCGCCCAACGGCACCGGCGATCTTCTGGCGGCGCTGTTTGTCGCTCGGCTTCTGGAGGGGCTGAACGAGGAGCGGGCCTTGCAATTGGCAACGGCCAGCGTCTTCGAGATCATCGCCCGCACGGGCAAGCGCGGCGCCGACGAACTGACGCTGGAACGCGACGCCTCCAGCCTTGCAACGCCAATGGCAATGGTCCAGATGCGCCGGTTGATGCATCCGAGCCAGAAGCGACGGTCCTGATCCTCGTGCTGCAACGCACATCCCTCTTGCCACCCCCTGCCCTGAGCGAATAAACCGGTAGGGCCTACACGAAATGATACGGAGATTTCACGGATGACACCGGCGGCGCGGGCTGCCGGAAATTTGCATGTGCGCGGCGCACAAAGGCTGTGTTCCTTGAGCGGCAGGCGTGCAATGTACATCTTCATTGTCTTAAATAGTCGGAGTGATCCAGCACCATGCAGCGTTTCCCGAACCATCTGCTGAACGGCTACAACAACTTCATGAGCGGCCGCTTCAACGAGCAGCAGCAGCGTTACAAGGCCCTGGCGGAGACCGGGCAACAGCCTCAAACCCTTGTCGTTGCCTGTTGTGACAGCCGTGCCGCCCCGGAAACCATCTTCGACAGCGGTCCTGGAGAGCTTTTCGTCGTCCGCAACGTCGCCAACATGGTACCGCCCTACGAGCCGGACGGGCAGTATCATTCGACATCGGCCGCGCTCGAATTCGCGGTTCAGGTGCTGAAGGTGCGCGATATCGTCGTCATGGGGCACGGCCGCTGCGGTGGCATAAAGGCGGCGCTCGACCTCGATGCCGAACCGCTGTCGCCAGGCGATTTCATCGGCCGCTGGATGCATCTGCTCAAGCCCGCCGCCGAGCAGATCCAGAGCAACGACATCATGACAGCGGCCGAACGCCAGCGAGCGCTGGAGCGTGTTTCGATCCGCAATTCCATCGCCAACCTGCGCACGTTCCCGTGCGTCCAGATCCTCGAACAGCGCGGCAAACTGCAGCTGCACGGCGCCTGGTTCGATATCTCCACCGGCGAGCTTTGGGTGATGGACGCCAAAACGGGCGATTTCGTCCGTCCGGGGATGTGATTTTTAGGCATTGCGCGGAATTTTACGGGGACCTCCACTTTCTTCCGTCATCCCCGGCCACAAGGGCGAGGATGATGGAGAATATCGGTCCTCGCGTCGGCCACCGAAAGCTCTGCATCCACTTCAAATAAAAAATCCGCAGCCCGGTTTCCCGGACTGCGGATGATTTATTTCCCGATGATACGGCCGTATCAGCCGCCGTCGATCTCAGCGCCGATGATGGCGATCGCCTGCTGGTAGACGCTCGCTGCATTCCAGCCCTGGATCGCGCCGAAATTGCCCGAGCCAGGCTGATAACCGCCGCCGGCACTCCAGCCGTGGCCGCGCAGGAAGTTGGCGGTCGAGGCAAGCGCATCGGCCTTAGAGCGGACCATGTCGATATGGCCGTTGCCGTCGCCGTCGACGCCGAATTTCAGCACGTTGGCCGGCAGGAACTGCGTCTGGCCGATTTCGCCGTGTGCCGCACCGCGCGCGTCGGGGCTCAGGTCGCCGCGCTGGACGAGGTTGAGCGCCGCATAGAGCTGGTTGGTGAAATAGTCGGAACGCCGGCAGTCAAAGGCCAGCGTCGAGACGGCAGACAACGTGTGTTCCTTGCCCATGAAGCCGCCGAAGCCGGTTTCCATGCCCCAGATCGCGATAATCGGGCCGGCCGGCACGCCGTAGCGGCTTTCGATGGAGTTGAAGAGAGCGGCATTCTGCGCCTTCATCTTCTTGCCGCGCGAAATGATCGCCTGGCCGCCGCGCTTCTGCATGAACTGGCTCAGCGAAAGCTTGAAGCTCTTCTGGCCGCGGTCGGCGCGGATCGTCGCCTTGTTGTAGCCGACATTGGCAAAGGCCTTGTTGAGCACTGCGGTGCTGATGCCGCGGCCCGCAGCTTCGCCCTTGAAATCCTCGACCCAGGCTTCAAAGCCCGCGGAGGTATTGCCACATTGTGCCGCCGATGCGACGGAAGGCAAAAGAGCCGCCGCCATCATTGCCGTGAAACCTGCCAGTACGCACTTCGCCTTGTGCATGAAAAAACCCCGTGATCGCCCGAATCCAAAATAACTGTCCGCAAAATGCCAGTCTTTGCGTGTTCTGTCACGATGTTACCACAGCACTTGGGAGACGTGTTTCACGTGAATCCTCCCAAATGAAGTGCAATATCGTCGCAGATCGTTCTTATGAAGAAGCCCCGCATACCGTTCAACGGTCAATGCGAGGCTTTTATTGTTTAAAACTTTATATTTCCTGATCAGGCGGCCTGCTTCTTTGCCTTGATCAGCCCGCGATTGACGAGAAGTTCGGCAATCTGGATGGCGTTGAGCGCTGCGCCCTTGCGCAGGTTGTCGGAAACGACCCAGATGTTGAGGCCGTTCTCGACGGTCGCGTCCTCGCGAATACGGGAAATATAGGTCGCGTCCTCGCCGGCGCTTTCGTAAGGCGTGATGTAGCCGCCGTTCTCGTGCTTGTCGATGACGAGGCAACCCGGCGCTTCGCGCAGGATGTCGCGGGCCTGATCGGCGGAAATCTCGTTTTCGAATTCGATGTTGATCGCTTCCGAATGGCCGATGAAGACCGGAACGCGCACGGCCGTGCAGGTCAGCTTGATCTTCGGATCAAGGATCTTCTTGGTTTCGGCCATCACCTTCCACTCTTCCTTCGTGTAGCCGTCTTCCATGAACACATCGATGTGCGGGATGACGTTGAAGGCGATGCGCTTGGTGAACTTCTTGCTCTCCATCGGATCGGCGACGAAGACGGCGCGAGTCTGGTTGAACAGCTCGTCCATGCCGTCCTTGCCGGCGCCGGATACCGACTGGTAAGTGGCGACGACGACGCGCTTGATCTTGGCGAAATCATGCAGTGGCTTCAGCGCAACGACGAGCTGGGCGGTCGAGCAATTCGGGTTGGCGATGATGTTGCGGCGGGTGAACATCGAGATCGCGTCCGGGTTCACTTCCGGAACGATCAACGGCACGTCCTGATCGTAGCGCCAGGCGGATGAATTATCGATCACGACGCAGCCCTGCGCGCCGATCTTCGGCGACCACTTCAGCGACACGGCGCCGCCGGCCGACATCAGGCAGATATCGGTATCGGAGAAATCGTAGTTTTCGAGGTTCTTCACCTTCAGCGTCTTGTCGCCGAAGGAGACTTCGGTGCCCTGCGAGCGGGCGGAGGCGAGCGCCACCACCTCGTCGGCCGGAAAGCCGCGCTCGGAAAGGATGTTGAGCATTTCGCGTCCGACATTTCCGGTCGCGCCTGCGATGGCAATCTTGAAACCCATTGTCTTTGCTCTCTTTCTGTCTCTCCGCGGGCTTTGGGGGAGAAACCCGCCGGCCAAAGGCGCGGGCTTCAGGTCCCCGGCCGTGCCGGGGAGAGAGCGGTGGCCAGAGACGTCAGACGGTTTTCGTCGTCGTTTTGGCCGTTGTTTTGGAAAAAATCGAGAAAGAACGAACCCGCCCGGCAGCGAATGCCGGGGCGATCAGCGCAGCGATGGAATAACCAAAACGGTGCATGGCGCGGTTCCTTTTCCGCTGCTGCTCATACGCGGTTTTCGCGGGGAGTCAACAGAAAGCTTGAAAAGCGGGTCCGGCATTTGCGCCGCCTTGAAGTGTCATGCCGATGTCATGGCGATTGATTATTGCCAAAGCCAGTCAGTTCGAAAGCAAACCAAAAGGGGGTTTCCATGCGTATGCTTCTGTCGGTTCTCGCCGCCACGACATTCCTCACAGGTGCCGCACAGGCCGCCACCGTCTATCCGCTTGATCGCGCAACCATTCTTGCAGGCTCGCCGTTCGACTTCAAGGTCGAGTTCAAGAGCGTCGTCAAGCCGGAAGATGTCAAGATCACCGTCAATGGTCAGGATTACAAGACTGTTCTCGGCAAGGAAGCCGAGTTCGTCGCCGAAGAAAAGGGCAAGGAAGACAAGGTTCTCGGTTCGGCGCTGATCGCCCGCGGGCTCACCATCCCTGCCGAAGGCGCCTACAAGATCGAAGTCACCGCCGGCTCGGAAACCAAGACCGTGACCTGGGATGTCTACAACACCAGCGCCACTCCGAAGGCGAAGAACATCATCTTCATCCTCGGCGACGGCCTTTCGGTTGCCCATCGCACCGGCGCCCGTATCATGTCGAAGGGCATGACCGAGGGTAAAGCCAACGGC
>Ga0307515_10003216_pt1 | contig 34566 bp, 38 predicted proteins | sample 17_EM_MG_FD_194513 | JGI IMG/M metagenome (GOLD analysis project Ga0307515, IMG submission 194513) | Populus trichocarpa ectomycorrhiza microbial communities from riparian zone in the Pacific Northwest, United States - 17_EM | ecosystem: Host-associated > Plants > Roots > Unclassified | place...
AGGCTGCAGTGGGGAGGGGTGCAGTGGTGGGGGAAGCTGTGGTGGGGGCAGCTGTGGTAGGGGATGCAGTGGTAGCTGCTGTCGATGTGGTGCTGGCTTGGCTGGTGGTGGCTAAGGTATTGGTAGTTGCTGCAGTAAGGGGGTTGAGGCCAGTTCGGGTGGTGGTAATAGTCAATAACACTTCGAACTCCATCAGATGGCTAGGAGCAGCTCTAATGTTGTCAGTTGACGGAAATATCATGTTGGTTATTGGTCATCAGTTATGGTTGAGAGAGCAATATTATGTTCAGTCATCGATGTACATTGGAAGATGAGTGGTATAGTATGATGGCTGTCTTGATTGTTGAATGTAGGAGTGGGAAGTAATGTGTATACCTGGAGGGGGGTTTTGTACCAATTCTTGCTGTTTCCAGTCTCTATATGGGTTCTGATTTCCCTAGTATGCTCTTCTCTTACCTCTTGATAGCTTCCGCGCTCCTTCTGCTCTTCCTTTCTTGTGTGTACTTGGTAAGAGTACATAGTTCATTTGTTGTTCTCACACTCGGTGGTAGATTATCTGCCCACCACTGCAATTGACATTGGCTCTTTGATCTGGACATTCCCAGTGGGTTACAGGAAGATAGTTGGAATTTCCAGTGTAATGTGGGTGCAACTCAGCCAGTAGGAATATTTCTTCCCCCTCCATCAGAATAATTGTCACAATTCTGCGAAATGAGTATTCTCCAACTCGTCTCATTATGGTCCATGCAGTGGACCTCCTCCCTTCCATTCACTTTCCACCCAGACTTTCCTATTACTGTTTCAACTGATGGTCTACCATCACTGGATGTGTGGCATCCCCTTTATCCACTAGTTCTGTACACCCTGTCATCTCCTCTACCCACATCCAGAATTGTTTCTGCCTGTCATCCACTTAACTGAATACATCTATTGTCCTTGGGTGTATTTCCTACCTGCTACTACCTCCACCTCAAATTCCTCAAATTCCACAGACTCCAGCTCTCATGTCGTGACAGGAGCACTAATGTTTCAAATACCATGTACACCTTCTGGGAAAGTGAAGAACTCCCTTGCAGGACCACCATCTATTCAGCCCACAATCGCTACGCCATGTAGTTCAGCCAGTCGTCAAGTACTCCAGCTCTGGGCAGTATCTGTGACACAGTAGAGTCCTCGCTACCTACCATTCAGATTGGCACTGTGATACTGCTCTATCTTCGTTTCATGCAGGAGAGCCAAGTTGCCAATTTGGGGATCTTCACCTTGGAAGTTGGCTGCTTGGTCAAAGTAATATTTATTGGCATCTCTCAACTCCTGTAGGCATTGTGTGATAGTATTGATATTTTCTTGCCATCATTCCAGCTGCCTTGCACTAGCTGCTACTGGCGACACTGTACTTGCAATTCATTGGGCCCAGTTGGCCATAATCGACAATAGGTTTTCCAGCTCTGTCCGGAGTACCATATATTGGCCGAACACCAGACAGAAACGCGCAATCATGCATTGGTATGTCACCCCCAGGTTCGTTTGGCCCAACGCACTGCCATTCAGGGATAAATCCAAATCTCATTTGATTTGTCAGCCACACTGTGAGTCTGGATAGTGCATGTGTCATTGAACTGTATTCTCATTGATGTACTTCATCAGCAGCAGCATGGTTCAGTGATACAGTCATGTTCCAGGAATTGTAGCCTGTGAGGCAGTGGTTAATCAATTTCTTCTGTGCTCCTCTGTCTTGTAGTGTACATGCTGATGTTCTGAACTGACCAAATACCTCATTTTAACAGAAGTCTGTGACTATCTCAAATGTATCCTGTTTTAGTATTGCTGCCACTGCCCACCTGCTGAGATATTCCATGGCTACCGCTAGTAGGTAATTCCTGTCCTCCATTTGGACATGTACAAAAGGTTCATCCCTGCTAGCTGGGATCTGTAATTGATGGTTATGCATTTCAGGGGGTCATCATACTATAGATGTACTCTCCTCTCACACAGGTCGCACATTTTCACCCAGGATTTGACATTGACTTTCATATCTGGCCACCGGTTCGATTCAACTACATTTCGTAAAGTTCCTTCCCTTCCACTGTGCCAACCTCATTCATGCCCAGATGCCATTGGTTTCCTACCCAGCTCCATGCTGACCAATATATTCGTCAGTAGTTCATTGGATTTTGGCCTCCCATAGAGTACTCCATCTGAATGAACGTACTTTGTGGCTTTCTGCCACAATTGCTACATCTCTTTCAGAGTGTTTCTCTCAAGCTGCTTTGGGTTCCCCAGAAATTGTCATATCACATTCCATCTACCTTTGTATATGTCTGCCAGTCTTAATCTGACAAATGTTTGATATGCCTTGTCCCTCCTTGTTCTTCTTGGCCCTTGTTCCAGCTGTGTTCCTCATAAACTTGATTCAATGATTTCCTCTACAATATCCTCTTCTTCTGGCTCGGACTACCCGTCTCCTCCTGGCTGCCATGAGATACCATCAGAACCTGCATTCATCCACTCTCAATTACCTTTCATGTTGAAGTCAAACAGTTGAACCAATGTTGTCCAGCAGGTGACTTGTGCTTCCAGCAGGTCACTAGTGGGCGAGATAAGTTGCTGCACTATTGGGTCAGCACCTGTCACCACATAGAATTTGACCTGATATCCAGACTTGCAACACTTCTTAAGTGCGTTCATCGGTCCACAGCACACATGTGTCACCACATTCAGTCTCCCATCAGCTTGGGCCTATGGCCTGCATTTGAATCGACATGTACTCTCATCCTAATTCTCCTCTTTGTGCATTAAGATCATCTCCCACCCTCCCAAGCCAGTATCAACTGCCATGACTATTTGCCTGGCACCATCGCTAATCTCTTATGTTTTCAATCCAGGACCATTGAAGAGAGCATCTTTCAACGTTGCCATAGGTTTCAATTCTTCAATTTCCCATTGGAAGTCGACATCCTTCCATGAAATCTGGACCTAGGGGCCTGTGACCATTTCATGCATGTGGAGGCTTGTTCAATTGTATGTGCAAAGTCAAAAAAATGCCATGCACTCTGTTTCGTTCTTGCGCAATGGCCATTTCCACACCTTCTCAACCTTTGAGTCTTGTGGCCACTTTTTTGTCTCAACACATAAACATGTAACTATTTTTACTCTGTTTCACCACTAGTTGCATATCTCATTTGACAAGTTGGGCCCAGCTATCTACACCTCGGCAAGTACATTATCGAGGTTCAAAAGTATTCTATAACAAACATTCATACCCTGGGCAGTACTTCTATCTCATTCTCCCCTCAGAGACTCTGTGTACCATTTAGACGATGAACGTAAACGAATATGTCCACCATTGAATGCATATTTATGTTTAACATATTCTGGCATACACTGATAAATACTGATACCAAATTGATAGCTCCCAGTACCAGTCTGGTAGGCTGCTACTTGCCCTGCATAATATGTCATGCCATCTAATACTGGCCATCTTTGTGCAACATGTTTTAGTCATACCCAGAGTAAAGGTCAATCATTGAAGAATTTGGCAGCTTGCCAAAAGGTTGGCAAAACTCTTCAACGATGGATGCTGTACTGGTGTCTTCCAACATTGGTCGATTTTCGCTCACATCCGAGATGAAGATGCTGTGCATTCAGTTTTGTTTTGAAATTGAGAAGTGAGCAAACCTATAGGGGCCCCAAGCAGATTTGAATAGGCCCTGCCAGACCCACTTCTCAATCATCTCCTTTTCCATAGAAATGACTTTCATAGGTATATGGACCACACAATCCTGTCAGACCTCACAACGAGACTCCAGACAGCTGTGATGGGGTGGCTCATTTTCATCACTAACAATTCCAAATTTCTCCCATGTTCATGAGACAGTGTATTCCCTATTCAGTAGCTGCTATAGGAGGGCATCCCATCGCTGCAGGCAAAATCTGCTACCAATCTGCAGCTCATGTACTGTCTCTGTTTTCAACCTTCCATCTGATTCACAATGGGTGCACAAAGCAATATACCACTCATATGATGGGCCTGGTATTGGTATGGCCTTAGCAATGGCTTATCCCCTCCAGTCATATCTGAAATCTAGTATACTACCATCTGACATGGGAATAGGCTTTACTTTCTGGGCTACTCATTTGTAGTGGGTGCACCTATGCTGATGTTTAGCTTTTGTCTGAGTTGCACTGGGCCTAGTTAAAGTACGAGGTAAAGGGTTGTATTCAACTAAGCCCTAGTGCACAGCTCTTTTTAGAAACTCAATCAAATGTCATGGACACTTGACTGGTTACCCTCCAATCATTCGGCAGTGCCTTCATTCGCATTAACTGCTGGTCAGCTACCATCCTTCTACCGAACTCTCCGATTTCCAATCCTTCCACATCCTCACATCCATCCTCCCAGTTCACGTCTCTGCACATTGACTTCCTCACATCTTTCGATAGCCCCTCATTTGTGATTTACTGTCTCCCATCTTACTAAACAGATCGCTTCTCTGTTCTGCGGTATGTTCCTTCAATGTTCCCTGCAAACCCTGCCTGCTTGTCAAGTGACTTCATCTTGTTTCCTTTTACAGTTTTCGGTCCATTGTCACTCCACTCTTTGCCCTCTGAACACTCCGATCCTTTCCCATTGTGATGCCGGGGACAAATCTTTCCAGTCACCCATACATTGACCAGGTGAACCAGGTGTCCGAGCTGCTGCTATCCAAATTATCTGTGTTTTCTCCTGGAATGGTAGCACCAAATGTTACATGTTCTGATCCATTGACTGCAGAGATGGTGATCTTGCAACTGCCATCATCCAGTATCCTCTCCTACTTGTGAGCTTATGAATGACTAGGGTGGCCAATAACAACCTGGTCCAATCCAGATATTACTAATTGGATAGACATGCGAATGACATTACCATGAATGTTGACTGGTATGGACTGTCCCACCATTGTTAAATCAGACAGGTTGCTATCTGCAGTGGTAGTCTGCCAGTTGGCATGTTTCCACCTGATGTTCAACTGTTTGGCAACCTCTTCACTTATCATACAGATTTCAGATTAACCATCAAAAATCATGGGAAGCTTATGCCCAGATGGTCTGCAGAGAAGATTTGGAGAGGCACTGGCGTAATGGAATGTGCTGTATCCGACGAGATCATTCAAGTCTGAGCCAGCAAAAATGGAAGCAATTCCAATTTTCGATGGCGCAGTTCAGGTCAAGGCAGCAACTCGTTTGCATCTGGAGACTGACACCATTTCAGCCTTTCATAGGTCTTAAATGTGGAATTACCTGGTTTCTCTGTGCTGATGGCCTAGGATGGTGTAATCAAGTTGACTGCCTCCCAGGAGTTGTCAGTTTCCACTATCTGTGGCCAGGGCGGAATTTTGGGGTACAATGTGCGGATTTGGTGTCATTGGAGTGATTGTTTTGATGGGTTCGCCTTGGCTGGTTGCTTGCTGAATGCTACTGATAGTTCAGTTTTCTTGGTTACTTGCACTTGTTGAAACCTCTGGAACCTCCTCAATTTCACAGTTCTCATCTTTTTCTGCACTGTTTTCACTTACTTTATAACGGGCACAAGGTTATCCCTTCACCAGTAGCGGGACAACGAAACGGCCCACTTTCGCCTGTGCTATGCCTCGTCCATCAGCAACAACCATAGTTTCCTTCTGAAACACCCGGGTGTTCCGGACGGCTGTAACAGCTCTGACAGAACCTCATACCCTGTGACAGAGAATTACATGCTACCAGTCACCCAGGTGACAGGTCGCGTTGCATACTTACCTCCATTACTTTGCGCCTGGTATACACACCATCAGAACGTCACCTGTGTTACACACTTCACAAGGGCTGCAGTTATGCTGTAGCCACTTTACACCACACCTGGCGATGATTATGCCTGTCTTCAGCTGATAGCGACATTTTACATCTGCGCTATTGCTATATATCGGAAGCTGCACTCGCCCCATATATGTTTAGCTTTGAGATGTTGTCACATATTGCAATGCAGTGTTCGCTTCGGATACATCCCTTGCCGTTGCATTTGCTTCGCCATTATCGTATTTTACAGGTCTGAAATATACAGTCCAATCATCACACTGTGTAGTACTATGCCCTAAATCCTCCACATTGTGCGTTGATCCATCATCGGCTTGCGATGGTTATTGCTCCTCAACCCCATCCGCGATGAAGCCATGCTCGCACTCATACCCGTCAACATCAGTGGTTTCCAGGTCAAACCAACCATGCCCCCAGTCCTCCACATTCTTCGTTGATCGATCATCAGGTAGCAATGCTCATTCCTCCTCATCGGCATCTGCATCGTCGCCGTGCTCACACTCATACCCGTCAACATGACTGGTTCCCAGGTCAAACCTACTGTGCCCTCGGTTCTCCACATGCTGCGTTGATCCATCGTTGGCTTGCGATGCTTCTTCCTCCACATCCGCATCCGCATTGTCGCCATCCTTGCCCTCATACCGGTCGACATGACAGGGTGCCAGGACTAACCTGTCGAGTTCAGTGGTGGGCCATCGTGGCCGGATGGCAGTGCGGATGGCATCGCGCACGTCGCTTTCATCATCTGTGTCTTCGTAATCCACGCTGCCCCGTGGCATCCCGAAATGAAGTTCATCATCCGTTCAATTTTGTCCATCAGGATGTTAGGGTCAGTGGTTCAGACCTCAGGCTCCTCATATGGCACTTCGGAGGCCAAATAATCAAGAAGAATAGCATTGTCGACAAACACTGCTTCCACGCTGATCACCACGGCAGGCGTTCGGTTCTCTGCCTATTGGATCTGACACTTGACTGTGGCACATGGGTTGTTATACACCCTCCGTTGGTAGCTCTCCGGTAGTCTGTTCCAAGTATTCATCCAGAATGGATATGTGTCTGCAACGCCAGGCGAGATTAACAACTTGCAACCCATTGCAGCACAGCAGGATGCGTTCTTACCACTGTCATGCTTGTAATTGAAGTAGTTCAAGCGATCAGGTCTGTCCGCTTTCAGCTTTGACTTGGAAGCTTTTGGATGAACACCTTCGTTTTTTGCCACTCCAGGAGACCATGGCGCAATGCAGTGCAGGTAAACATGATCAGTGGCGAGGGTATATGACCGTCCTTGGCGTCAATCACGGAATTAATTAATCCATCAGCATACTTACCGCGGTAATTCGCCAGATGATGAAATTCGATGTAGATAAACCCGGGGATTGCTTCCACCATGAAGTCAAGTGGACACTGGCTATCCGTTAGCAGCTTTCGACACTCTCTGCATTGGATTTGGACAGCGTACACCACCTTCCACAGGCTCTGCTACAGGAAAACGATACTTATTGTCTGCCAGAAGCCAATCAATGAATTGCAAACGCTCTGCGGCAGATTCAAAGCGGTGGAGTTCATATAGCTCTGCTATATTGTCCCTTGCTGATTGGATAAAATGCGATTTATCCTTATCGACTAGTGCGCAAACCTAGTACCAGTTTGAGCGTGTAATATCCAATGTGGGCCATTGTTTCAGCATACCACTTTCAAGATCTCCTTTGTGTGTGCCTCAAATGCTATGGATCAAATGTGGTTTTGCTGCATTGCGGTGTTCTAGTACGTCTCTATGATGCACCAGTGTGGGACTTCAGAGAATGTTTTCGCAACGCGTCGCGTTTGATAACTTACCGTCTCCAAGCCACTTGCACTCTGAAGTGGCCATCTGTTCCACATGTAGAGCTCCAGGACCCTGCCGGTTGCAAATGGAAGACGCGTCATGTCAGAGTGACCAAATCGATGGATGCTGCAACTGCCTGAGACCACGGATCGAGGTGTAGACACCACCTGCATTTGCAATTGCCACGGCCTCAGTCTCTGATACCTGTCGGTAGCTCGCGTTTGAAGTGGATTTGTAATGATCACGCGGGCGTCTGGATTAGGGATGGGGGTTGGCATGTTTTCAAGACCGCTGAGAGGAGTGGGAGTGCTAGGAATGCCGGATGCGGGGCTGCATACAACACGACGCGTTGAGTCTGTCTCTGGGGTTCCGCTGGGTGCTGGTGCATTACGACTACTTGTACCCGGTGTGGCGGTTGGAGTAATTATTGACCGTCGTTGGGTAGCAGATGGGGTGGAAGTCACACATTGAGTGATATCTGCAACGCGAGTATTGTTCAGTGAAGATGAGGGGTTGGAGTTCTGACCTTGGATTTTAGAGGCTACAGAACTCCCTCCTTGAGAGGAATCCCTGTCGCCAGCCGGTACGGAAACGCGTCTCTTAGCAGGGGGTAGTTGAGAATTCACTGAAGGCCCATGCTTGTGTTGATTCTGAAGATTAGCAAGACGTTGGACATTTTGTACGACCGGAGACGTGACTAGGTGAGGGCATTGGGAAGGCATCATCCAATATGGGTGTTCGACGTTGCGACTGTAGGAATAATTTCCACTGGATTCAGATGCAACGGCAGGCGAGGTAGACTCCAATTTGAGCGACCATGGAGGGATTTGACAAGAATGGGAGGCGCATTGTAGACTGCGCTAGACTCCAAACTGTGTCAATTGTCGGCGACGCGATCCCTTCACAAGCATTCCATTATGGGGTAAACTGCCATCAGATTAAACACAGATCGAACTGAGCATTGATATTCACTTTCACAGCAACGTCTGAAGGTCCATTTGCACCGCTTAAAGCGTGTTTATGCTTTCTTGGCGCGATTATCATTGTATTGCAGTCGTTCTTGGCAAAATACGTCCAACCATCAATTGTGTATATCTTCAGCTTTCTGGTGGATGTCCCCCATTGGCAGAGCTAAAAGCATCGCAAAGCGAACAATGACATATTCTCTATCCTATGACATCAGTTGCGTGTGCTTCTTCCACGGCTAGGCATTGGTAGCCATGTTGGATGGTTGCACAGTTGGGACAACTTGAGAACTACTCAGTTTTCCGAGATGCACGACGTCTGAGCGGTTAATGTGGTATGTGATGCCATAGGAAAGTCAGGCGTCCCAAACTGTCATCACCAGGAGTACTAAATCTTGTCTCGAGGCTCCCCATTCATGAGGTGGTTGGTGGTTGTGTTAGATGATGGTTGGGCCGTATTGTGTTCATTAACCAATAACACGCAGGATATGAATCAAATCGCAGGAACTTGAGTATATATATCCCTTCTTCCCGCCTACACTTCCATTAACTTTTCCTCCCCTATTGAACACACCGGCAGCATCCTGAACTATCTCGACATCATGGGACTTGCACAAAACAACGCCTCTCGTTCCAAGACACACCTTATAACCTATACAACATTGTGCGTTGACTCTGGGCTTACTTTCGCTATGTTCAACTGTATCATAATGATAATGCCTCGGATGTAGATTCATTTTCAACTCTCAGCAATGGCACCACAGGGCAGCCACAATGGAAAGGGGAAGGACACTGCTGGGGCAAAAATGCCGACATCCATTATAAATCAACGTCTGTCATTGGATCGGGACCACATACAGGGATTCTTCTCGGAACACATCGATCAACTGATACGGATATACAATGTTTGCGGCATCAACTATCACAGGGCCTGGGACCTCTTGTTAGATATAATCTTTCTTGATCCAGTCACTACTCGCCACATTTCACAATTGTAGCTGATCTGGCTGCACCGCTGTAGCAGGAGTTCACCTTGTCTGGAGGGGTGGGCAGCCTGCCACTCATATATGGGGCAAATGTTTGACAAAACCTGCGGCCAAATGAACAATTGGAGGTGGGACAACCCGCGTGCCTTCGGGGATCAAGTCAATCACTCCAATCCACAGAGAACCAGCTCGGGAAAGGTTTAATGCACCAGCGAGCGTTTCTCTTGGTATGGTAGCGATTATCTTAGGGCAAAGATTGAGCGGCCAAGCTGCGGGCAGTACAAGCCAGGCGACATCCTGGCTGTTAGACCACTGAATTGGGATGAGAAAATTGATGAGGATGATGATCATGAGAACTGGGTGGAACCTGGAACACCGAGCGGTGGACGGAGCCGTCCTGGCGATGAAAATGACGATGACGACGGCGAGGGTGAGGATGACATGCAGGGCGGTGAGAAAGCGACCGGGAGAGGGACGGGAACAAATGATGGGAAGGGGAAAGGGAAGGCGACCGAGGACGGGAATGGAGAAAGGGTTGGGGAAGGGGAAGGGATACAGTAAAGAGCAAGGTATTGTTAAACAAACCCCAGGGGGAGATGATATCTCTTGTACGGTTGCTTTGCAGTTGCAGAAGGAGATATCAGAGGCAGACTTGGACACAGAGGGCTAACTAGAGAGGGTATATTTAGTGCCAGAAGCATCGCCTGCCATTTCAATTTCCTCAGATGATGATACAGACTCTACCGAGTCGGACAGCGAATATTACTCGGAACATGATTCTGATGTGGATATGCGCATGGAGGATGATGAGGACCCTGCAGACGTCGTTGATTGAGATGGTGATGTGGATATGGAAAGGGACGGTGATAATGAAGAGGAGGAAGATGAAGAGGAGGAAGATGAAGAGAAGGAAGCTGAGGAGGAGGAGGAGGAGGAGGAGGAGGAGGATGAGGATGAGGAGGACGATAAGGATGAGGATGATGGCAAAGAACCTCGGACGATCGGCCAGGGAGAGATGGTAAATACATCGGCTGACGATGTAGATAACATGGGAGACACTCAGCCAATCGTGCTACCTGAGCAAGGCAAGGAGATGCGCGAACATACCCAACGGCCACTACATCCGGCACCTGACCCATGGCCATAAACCCTGGAGCCTCGACCATGACCACAAACTCTGGAGACTTATCCCCTCAGCAGGCTGGAGCATTTGGGGCTTGTGACGCTGCAAAAACTTCGCCTGGCGGTACCAACTCTGCGAGAAGCTGAGGCAGCCAGAAACACCTCGGATGTGTATGTGGACCGGCAGCTGCTGACTGAATCGGCATGTGGCGACAGTCCCCTCGATGACCCTCTCTCTGCTGTCCTTCTCCCCGATGACCCTCTGGCTGATGTCCCTCACTGTGAGGCACGCCCGGCTGGCTCGGTAGGCGAGGAGTGAACCAGTCTTCGCGTTGCAGTGGAGGCAATGGTTGTTGCGTTCAGGTTAGGGTCGTGTTCTTGTCTTGTTTGTTTCCGTTGTGCTAATCGATTCATCTCAGTTATTGATTATTACACATGTCGTGAGGTTTTTGGATCGCTCAAGGTTCATTCTATTTATGGGTTCTATATTGGTTATATTTCATTGGTTTGATTTTGTTCGGATTATTATGAGTCATCACGCATGCAGCGTTTTTGCAACTCCTGGGATGTATGGATCCTCCTTGTGATGTTGTTGAGGCTGAATAAGTTAGCTGAAAGTATCGTGAGCTTACACACGAGGCTGCTCAGTCCCGGCACCAACTTTCATCCCTTCCTACAGTGTATACTCCACTCCTCGCGTGTCTTCGACAATGCCAGAGAAGACCCCTTTCCGTTGCCCCGAATTTTCATGCTGAAAGATGTTCACCTCAGACAGCTGGTGACTTAATCATATCAAATTACACCATCCTGAACACCTTCGAGGAGCATGCCAGAGGAATCTGACTATTCGCAGCGCGCCCCCACGAATTGAACCCCCTCATCGTGATGAATTCAACGCTAACACAGATTCAACTGAAGACTTGGAGTGGTCTCCTTAACTCAAATTCGTTGAAAACTTCGCAGACTAGGAGTCGCGAACACCGCCACCTCTGCCGCGGACGGAAATATACCCTGGCGCCGGTGCTCCGGTGATCAATCACATTGCTGGTGCTTGGAAACGCAACGCTCAGGGCGGCCTTCAGACGGATCTACAAAACAATCCCTACTACTCATTCGTGACGTGTGTAGAGTACAAATATATCCAGTGTGGGATCAAGAAGGATGGCATGATGACGTACTATGACAACGTGGTGACGAACGAAAATACCACTCTGCCTGTCCCAACCTTCAAAAACAGGGATGGCGTCCAGATGCTCGTAGCTAGCATGCCAGATGATCAGGCTCTCGGGGAGTGGGAACTACACACTCTTGGGGATATGAGATGGAATGACAGTCACCAACACCCTATCAAATATAGGAGTCCAGACATCATCAAAAGCATGAGATGGTTGATATGGCAGCCAGCTTACCCCGAGCAGCTCATTTTCACCCCTCAGCGTTGCCGTAACAGCGATAGGCCCCCGAAGCGCCTCTATACCGAAATGCACACTGCGGAGTGGCGGTGGGAGACACAGGTAAGGAGAGATATTCGAGGATAATCAGGTGCTAATCGACGTTTAGTCAACGCGCAGTGTGGGGGATACACTGGTTCCCTTGAACTTCATGTCCAACGGAACACATCTCTTGATTTTTGCTGGCGACAAGAAAGTGTGGCCTGTATATATGACATTTGGCAATCTATCATCGAAGCTCCGCCAGATGCCCTCAACGCAGAGCGTCGTACCGGTCGCTCTCCTGCGGATTCTGATCATGAACCGCAATATTCCTCAGAAGCGGCCGGATGAGCAGTGGCAAACAAACCGAGAGGTGCTGAACGAGGTACTTCGATGGGTACTCCACCCTCTCGCTTGTACACACAATCCCAGCGCCGAGAGCGGGTATTACAACGTTCTCTGTGCAGATCGCAACTTCAGGAGTTGCAAGCCAGTTTTAGCAGCATGGCTTGCAGATTGCCGTGAGTATAGCGACCTACATCATCTCGAGCGACATGTCGGTATTTGGTGCGAGTGTCCAAAGAACCAACTTGGAGATTATGTCCCTCCTGGCAAGCATCAACCCAGGCGGGATCACAACCAATATCAAACGCTCAGCGATGCCAACACCAAGGCAGCCGATGCTCAACTCTCGTCACGCGATGTTCACCGAGGATCCAACGTGTTTCGACATATTCCCTGTATTGTGAGCGACCTCCCAAAGCCCGACCTCCTCCATACAATGCAGATCGGCGTGCTTGATTACCTCTAGAAGTGCATTCTCCCCTTCATGAAGACGCAGGAACGGCTCGACAAGTACAGTGCAATCTGGTTATCCGTACCTGCTTACCACGACCTCACATCTAAAACTAAGTCATATCAGGAAGTTTCCCAATGGAATGGGAAGAAGATGAGGGAAATGAGCCGGTACCTGCTTGGAGTTGTAACCCAGTCTCTACGAGGCGGAAACCCAGCTCAGCGTCCCATATTCCATTGCCCAATTGAGTGCTCACAGGAATTGTTAAAATTCTATATGTATGTTCGATATAAATCTCACGATGATGTAACATTGAGCTACATGGAGGACGCCTTGCATCGTTTTCGCACCTTCAAAGATGTTTTCTTACTTGGGCGAGCTAGCAAAAAGGCGAAGGCCAAAGCCAATGCCCTGAGAACGGAACTCGTGAAGAAGCGAACGGTACACAAGGAAACAAATGCTGAGTCTTGGATGCCGTTCAAGATGAGGCGTGAAATGAACGCCTGGCAGGATTATATCAGCGACAAGATAGCTATTGCCAAGGCGGTTGATGCCGAGTCCAATGTTCCGAGAATCCACTTATGTCTCATTGCGCCGAACAGATTCGTCAATAGAGATCCCTGCAACAGTATCTTGCCGAGAGACATGAACAAGCACATAAAACGAACCTCAAGGATGGTTGGAACGCCCCCAATCACAATCTCAACTACATGCCACAAGTAATCACCTTTGAGCATCGCATCGTCTGCTGCGAAATCAGAGAGACGAATCTCCAATCCCTGGCTCAGCGTCAGGAGAACAGCACCGCCGCCAGCAATGTCTTCCCTTCCGGTGCTGATCTGGCTGCCCACCTGAGCCCCCAGTCGTATGCAAAGCCCCAATGCACGGGGCCCCAAAACTGCCGTGATAGAAAGCATCCTGATGCGATGATCAGAGACTTCAGAGATTTACTCGACAATACGCAAGATGCCATGAACTGTGCGGCAGTATACAGCGGCATGCGGGAGTTTGTGAAGGATTAGAGTCATAACAAGATGTCTATATCGGATGAACAACTGCACGCAATGGAGCTCTGTATTTACCATGGTATCAAGGTTCATGCTGAGGGTTTAGATGGTGAACACATATCTCAGATGGGTCGATGCACAGGAAGCCAGAGCTGGCGCGGAGAGGATCGAAGGAACGACTAGGTGTGGGTAAAGCAACGCCAGGCAAGGTGTTATGGCGCGCTAAATTGGTGTCTCCCGCGGCAACAGTAACGAATATTCAAAATCAAGCTCCCAAACGAGGATGGAGCTTTCGTTGAGTACTGGTTAGCCCTGGCGCTCACCACAATACCTGAAAACTCGGGTAACTTGGATCCTGTCTCGAGATTTGTACAAGTGAGTCAAGCACCGGCAGCCGTTGCCTTGCAAGTTTTCAGCGTGGGAAACATCGTCGGATGCGCGCACGTAATTCGAGAGATATCCACCAGTCGTAAGACAGGAGACGGACTGAACGAGCGATGGATTGTCAATAGCCACATAGATTTGGTGACCTGGAATGATGTGTATCATGAGTACAGAGAGAATTGCATCTTGCGCGCAGGTAGAAGGAACGCGAGGAGAGATTTTCGCAATGTCACCCATTGCATTGCAATCCTGATGCAAGCGTGTACCTAATGAACCCATTCCGCCATATGGTCACAGTTGGCCACAACGCCAGAGTATTCATTTAAAATTGGAGACCGACAGAGAGAGAAGGAACAGTGAAACAATGATCGGAGGGCGATATGCAACGCGATGCGTGGTATTGAGGCTGGGCGTGGAGTACTCCGTCACCGGGGTGTCTCAGATGGTTCTGACGGAGTGCGTCCACTCTGATGGAGTAATTCCGCCCGGAAGGAAATATTTTTCGCGGATGTTCTTGATGCACAACAGGGCTTCTGTGAAGCGAATGGTTTGGCTCGCCGAAGGGTTGAAAGAAGTTGCCACGAAGACTGGATCAATCATATGCCCGAGTGCTGTCATCTCCTAACCACTACATTGAGTCATTTGGCTATATGGCGTGTTGAATCGAGCGAAGCCAGGATCTGGAGGAATCATCACCCAGAGCTGGTTGAATTTGTTGATCGTGGAATGTTGTTTGAGGAATGATGTTACCCAGTCCATCACATGCTCAAGCATACTGAGATAGATGGTATGAGGAATATTGGGTACTGTAATAGGCATTGGAGAGATGTATTTCATATTCCCGAAGACAACTTCTGAGGTTCCAACTGCTGCATCTTCCTAATATTGTCTTGCTTCCTGTCTCACAATCTTATCTCCCAGAGTCGCAAATATCATCTTTTGGAAATATAGCCGATAGTCTCTCAGTTCCACAACAATGAATTCCCTTCCCCAAACGACGATTTTGGTGCTTTGCTCACAGGGCAATGTGGTTGGTTGATTGAGTGCAAGTGAATGTTTTCGAAGTAGTCAGCCATCCATGCACAGATGCCTTGATGACATTGCCGCATCCGACCGCCCGCACAAAGCATAAGCCTTCCCGTGTGGGCAAGCCCATCGAAAGGACAAAAATACGCTCGAAGACTTTCCATTAAACCTATTGATTGTGCAATTGAAGTTCCTTCATGGCAGTTCATTTTCCATGTCCTTTAAAGTGATATCTGGGACGATCTGGAAGAAGGGCAACACGAATGCTTGCAAGATTTGAAACCTTTGATCTAATCGTCAAGTCAATGTTTCCAAGAGTCAAATACAATGGCCATTCCATCTTGTCAGCAGAACAGTTTTTACAATGTTTCTGGCCTGAACTGCCGAATAAATGAACAATCTTAGCTCCAAGCCGCCACTATAGCTATTGATGTGGTCACAATCGTTGTAGCTATGACAAAATTCAACTATCGTATCTGTTCATTGCAACACCAGTCGCTTGATTTCACCTCTGAGTAGAGACATTCCACAACATCATTGAATTCCTTTGCCGGAGCATACGACATATGTTCCCTGACTGCAGGCTGTTGCATGAGGAACTCGAAGCTTTCATCAAAATTACGGAAATAGAAACATGTGTAATCAGCGTCGCGAATGTTGTATGGATCGGCCAAACAATTGTAACACAGTTTGCGGGATTTCCCAGAGTCGATGCCCATCATGTAGGACGCTTCATTCAACCTTTTGAATAAAGTGTGGGACAAAGAGAAGTTGCTGCTGGTTGCCATCGTAGGGTTCCTGAAAAGCTCGTTGATAGCAGCTCTGCTCAAGTTGTGCTTGACGCACCAGTGCGGTAATCGATACTCCAGCTCGCACGATAACCATGACCATTCATCAATTTCAATGTCGAAGATATCGTAATACTGGTTACTGATAGGCTTTCTGGCTTGGCGGTTGTCGTAGTGTGGAGTACGATACATATGTGACCAAACTGGATGTTGCTCGGCATTGATAGCTTCATTGTCTCTGTCGGCTGCTGTATTGCAGGAATGGTTGTCGGAAGGCTGAAGTCAAGGGTCGCGATGCGGTTCGTGAACAAATAGAAGTAGAATATCATCATGCTAGATTTCATAACCGTCCTCTGCTAGTTGTTTGGCTGATAGGTATACTATCCATTCTCTGTGGTCGCGACCAAGGTGAGTGAGGTATGCGCCGAGGTAGGATTACCTCTTCCAACAGTCAGACACTGTCGACGAAGATGCTTGTTTCGTCAGCAAAATGAAATGTCGCAACAATGTTAGAAGGTGTCTTGACGGTCTTTCAGATACTCATACAATCACAAGCTGGCTGGTCCTCAGAAACAGCCGCACCTCATATTACATTTTTCGAAAATGGGTCTTAACACTATCATAGAATGTCTCTCATCCTCCTTCACACGTTTGCAAAGTGTTTAATCGCTCTCCCAATTTCAAAATCCCTTGAATCTCGAAAAGCATACCGCATCAGCGTTAAGCTCGTCACAGCAATTGTTTTGCACCCACACAAGACCCTCCTATGCCCATGGTGTGATTTATAGTTGTCACTTTTTGTTAAGTTCGTACGTTACATGAACCGTGAATCCTCCTTAGATCCCAACCTAGTGATGTCATCATGGGGTACAAGCACTTGACCAACGACACAAAAGTGAGACATGACTGCAGAGTATGCTTTTAGATGTCTTTTTGATGAACTTAAGCGTTCAGTCGACGAATCAGGCCGCTTAGATGATGCTAAGACAATTATTTCCTACCTGGATATCAGCCAAGATGATGTCGCCGGATCAAGAAAACCCTCCAAGCCCATATATCCATTCTCCTTGGCTGCCCACCTTACATAGAATCTCCACAATCTTCGACACACCCTCCTCACCTCTGCTACCACATTGTGGCACCTTTGACGATGTATTCAACACTGCCGACGGTTGTTTATGGTAAGCAGCATTTGATATCTACCACTCAATCATTGACCACCGTTGAGAACCTAAAATGTGATGTGATGCATTCTGGTTGCCGAAAACAGTTGTCACAGATGCTAATTCAATCCAGATTCAGACTTGACAAGTCCGAGTCTGGGCTGAGAACGTCAGTGTTGGAGTCAGCCAATGGGCAGCGGAAACCCTGGGGATATGGATGGATGAGGGTAGCTTGACAACACAACGGATAGATACTGACGTGAGGGAGTGTGTCTGGGAGATTGCCCAGCCCATGAGCATCATCAAGAAGCAAGGCCCCGGCCCTGTGAAATTCGATCCCCTAATCGATTGTTGCATTGCTCAAATCAGTGTTCCGGCATCTAACAGGCTGCTTTGGTAATGGTAAATGGCAGACAAGACTAATCTCAGTGGTCCGAAACTCATGGCAGCACTGGACGAGGAGGAGGAGGTTGGCCTTGGTGGAAGGATGAGTAGGCTTGACAAAACCGCGACTAAGAAGCGGGAACTCGTGCACCTCAGTATGCATTTCAGCACCCCGATGCTTCTTTTGATCTTGCTGATGATGTGTAGATACAGCAGACGACGAGGACAAACCCTCGGATCACAGGTCTTCGCAGGGCATGGTGTGTTGCAACTCCCTGACCGTTTCCCTTGTCAAGCCATTTAGCTTTAATATCCCCCATGTGGATGCCAAATTTGCTGGGAAGAGGGTGGGTGAATACAATACTCAGCTATTCTCATGGCACTGGCCTGGGGATGATGAATCAATACTGCTGATAGTTGAATCAATCGTCGATACGACCATTTTGTCAATCCAGAATGCTGCAATCTCTGGTCTCCCAGACCCCAGCCGGAAGATCCGAGAGCTTTGGGGATGCCGGGAGGAGCCCAATAGTCACGGTGGTCCATACTCCTAGAATGTTACCCCAATCGTTGATAACAATACTGTTGCCGGATCAGTAAGGGCGGCGATGAAATCAGACAACCCAATGCTTGATCGCATCGTGAATCGTGGCCAACAAGCTGATGGCATAGGTGATGCCCAGCCGCCGAGTCATGATGGGTGCAGCAACCGTCCTCTAGATGACATCCTTCCACCTGCAGCTGAGGAGATGATTGGCGATCTCGGGGAGGAATCAGATGATGTTTCTGAGATGCAGCGCCCAAATCCAACATGTATCCCAATGACAAAAACAGGCTTCCAAAAGTTTGAATAGCCGCTTCAAAAGAGGATTATCAGACATCAGCGATACCTCGAAGTCATCCGAAACTGTGCTCTTGGTCTCTTTACCCATGATAAGCAAAGCGTTGTTGCTGATGAGAATGTGGCATGGTTACACGAGCACGACCATAATGGGGATCCTCACGCGGTAGGCTATTTAGCCAATCGGCTGTGTACAAGCAGCCACCCAGCTGCAAATTAGTTGTTGTGAGAATGGAATGCACTGGCTGAACGGTTATTCAAGGTTTCGCATTGGGGGTTGGGATTTTTCTGGCACTTTGGACGGTGGACGGATGGGAGATAATTTAGAGTTTTTTGGTGAGGTTTTGGGTCTCTTTTTGGTGTTTTGTTTATCATATTATTACATCATTGATATTCATACATGAAGGGCTATGTTGAGAGTTCATGAAGTTGGGATTAATCGTTGAGATGTTTATTTTTGGGTAAGGCATAGAGGCAGCCATACAACTCAGTGTATGGCTATCATGTGATTGGTAGTTCGGTATCTTTACCCAGCAGAAGTTACCCCCATGACTAGTGAAACACGATCACTTTTTAGCTCGTTACGAAAACCATTTTCGTTGAAGCAAGCCAATCAACAACCCAACTGCACGCTTGTCACCTACCATTTGTAGTTTGAGTTCATTTCCATCCAAGGAGTTGGAAGTGTGTGTGGCGGGACATGCCAAGATCGTTGAATCATCGACTGGATAAAAAGACACATCACGATAATGCTTTCAATTCTATCCACACTTTTTTTCCTTTACACAACGCTTTAATTTATTTACTATACATTCACTCACATTTCCTTTAGTCACTCCTTAAATTTTTTCATACTTATCACTCACCTCCTTTTTAAATCATGACAAGGAGGCGCCGCAATTCTGCTCCTTCTCCTCTTCCTTCCAGCACCAGCAGAAGCAGGTAATCGATCCACAACGAGGATCTCGATGACGATCTCAGCACGATACCTGACGATTACCATGATCGTCGTGGTGACAATTCAGAATCCGACAATGAGCCTCTTCGGCGATCATCCAAGGAAGCAATGGGCAAGCGGCCATCAAGAGATTTCTTCATGTCAACACATGGAAAATGAGTCACAGCAACTCAATGATCACCTATGTCGGCGCAACCCCTATGTCCTGAGCGTCGGGAGGTCAATATTTTCTTGGCGCAGGAGGATGAATGCATGCCTGTGCCGCTGGCATCCAAGAAGGTATTCCATGAAATGTTTGAATGATTGAATCAACCTGCTGATGTATATCTTGACTAGAGGAATTATTTAAACAAAGCCAGTGAACAATTGGTTGCATGGAAAGCTGACAATCTGTCATGATATGAGCTGTTTGTTGACCACATGAACGGCCTCATCGTCTGCGCAGAATACAACACCCAGACAACCCGTTCAAGTGTACCTGCAATGGTCACGGTACGTGCAAAGCGTATAGCTATCAATTATGCAATGTTTCTGAATCCCATTGCCACGAATGCGGTGAAGACCGCCCAGAGTAATTGTTGGTGGTTTGAGGAACTCTCCAGGATTGTTCCTGGCCAGAGAAACTCAGACCCTCCATGTGCCAACATTTCAGTGGTGAATGAATCATCTCAACACTTGTTTTCATTGCTGACATTGTGCATCAGGCTCTCGCAACGATTACTTGCTCCTGTGCAGCAATGGTATACCACTGCACGACCTCAATCGAGTCAATATTCAGATTTCACACGCTGTCGCCTACAGAGATCCGGACAATGGTAGCCTGGCTTTTGGCCAAGGGCAGGTTTACATGCCACACAAACGTTGGTGACGTAAGTTCAATGATCTTTGCTGTTTGATTGTTGTCCTAAAAATCAATTTAGGAGTGCAAGTTTCGATATGCAGTGACTGAAATTGTGAATTGTATTCTCCAGACATACTTCTATGGGATACGACAAATTGGAATGAAAGATAGATCATTGACTGATAAAATCAACGCGACATTCATTGCCCTCACCGCGACGGCCATCCGCCATTGTCTGTCAGCCTGGAACATAGCCCAGGATAGGGTCCCGCCAGAGTTTGGTCCTGCAGGTGGAGCACAATGTATGTGCAATGCAAGATACATTCATCACGCGGTAAACGAAGGATGCACAGATGTAATTTGTCATCCCGACACAGATTTTTGTTCTTCCTTGCCCATGGTTCAAGCTAACAAGATAGACAATATCTGCAGTACGATTGTCCGAACGATTCACTCAACTGGCACGGACCCAGCGATAGCTCTACCTCACAATGATCAGGGCAGCTTTGATGAGAACTTCCTTGATTACGGCCCAGAGGAGCTGATTGAGCAGCCCAACAATTCCGTTCATGATCTCAGCGGCTTTGTTGCTACTACTGATGCTATCATGCGATTCTCAGCTGTTCTGACTATGGGTGGGTCTGCCATCGCCAGCAGCAGCCAGCCCGTCCTCTTCAGCGGCAGCAACAGCAACAGCAACAACATCACCAGCATTCAGAATACGGGATTAGTCGATGGAAGTACGAGTGTAGATAGTGCGATGTCACTTGGAAGTTTGGAATGTTGTCAGTGATCAGATTTAGGATTTCCTTTGTGTGCTATTTGATTCTAAGTTTTGTCGATATATCATAATAGTAGTAAATGCAATAGAACTGATGGTTTACTGAAGTCTGGTACCAAAGGCATGCAGTCATAATCGTGATGATGCATAACACTCCCGCGACGGTTGACCTGCACAGTACTGACTATCTGGTATACACAAATTACATATCGTGAACCACATCTGCATGGTAACCATCATGGGTCAAATTAAGCCATAACGGTCTTCAAAAACAAGAACTACCCGCTTCATTAAACGGATAGAGCGAGAACTATCATCATCGCCAGGAGAAATCAAACTGGGCAACCTAGAACTGTGCCGAGAGATGATTTGTGATATTGCCAATGGATGTGTGAACTGTGTATCTAGTGCTCATTGTCACATTTGCTAAAGTGGGTTCACTCGTCGTGACAACTCATAGAACACTCCGGATCAGCAAAGCAATGCCATATTTCAGGGAAAATTCAATTTCATTGTTTTGAGTTTGTGGGTACAATACACTAAATAAATTTAATGAAGGAAATTTAGTTTTTGCTGATGTGGGTGTCATGGGTGTTGTGGGTGTCATGGGTGTTGTGGGTGTCATGGGTGTTGTGGGTGTCATGGGTGTTGTGGGTGTCATGGGTGTTGTGGGTGTTGTGTGTAGCAGGCAGGGCCGCAAAGCTGGAGGACTCATGTGATGTCTCAAAGGCACCATCAGTGCACTGGTTCGAAGGTCAACCAAGTCAATCATACATCGTGCATTGTGTTTTGACAGCTTGTAATTGTTGTGAGGCCTTTAGAAGTCGAGTGTTGCTACCAATGTGACCATATAGCCCCTGTGGATGTATGGAAGTGAATCGTATTGATGATTGAGCTGACATCTGACTAGAACTAACTACCATGTGATCATGTTAAAGAGATGCACGACAACATGACCAGAACCATCCGCCGATCGAAGTGTGCAGGCTATGACCCAGTCGGTATAGATATACACCTAGAGGCCATACTGGTTCAAGGTTGGAGGCCACGATTGTGTGACCTTGGAAGTCATCATTATCGAAGTTTGGAGATTCACTTGAAGGCCGAGACAGTAAGAACTCTGAGATGGGCTAGGAGGCCTTGACCATGCCAAATTGGAGTTGATCGTGAAAGTTGTCAATCTGGAGGTGAGCAATCTCAAACAGGTCAATCTGGTGGCCATAGATTGGGAGGGTGGTACAATGGGATTTCAGACTATACTTATTGGTTTTTTAATAATTCTAGGAATGTAGAGAGTGAAGTACAACAACTTGAACAGAGAGATGAAAGATATGGGATCCGATATTTGCTTGTGGCAGAAGACAGTGAATCCTGCGTTGATGTGGTACACAGTGAATTCTCCACTCCATGTATGCTGTACTCTCTGAATGCTGTATGCAGTGAGAACTCATGATTATGGCATGGAGAAATTGAGGGGGATGACTTAATACTATTTTCTTAGCTGGTGGTAGAGTTGAGAACAAGACTGAGTGGCAGAAGAGGATAAGGGGAAATCTTCATAAAGAGCTTGGACAGCAGAGAATTTTGTGTGCAAGTCAATTTACCATTTCTGATATGGCAGGTAAGAATACAGATATGAGGTATTCTACACCCAATTAGAGAAGTTGTTCCTCTGATTACCCACATCCTCTCATATTCTTTATAGTGCTCCCATCTCCATCCTTCAGCTCTCCGTCTTGTTCACAACTCTCCAATTGTTGGAGACCTCCTAGTGATGTCATTCCTCTCGATATTTCCATGCCATGATCTTGAGATGACACAGAGTACAGCATCCACCCAAGATTGACCACCTCATGGCGAGTCACCCTTGATACTCATCATCACATGTTGACCGGGAAACGTAGCTGGAGCTTCTCGTTTGCCTCTCACCATAGTTTGACCGCTGCTACCTCGCTCTGAATGAATGATCAAAGGTATACTCAACTAGGCCCATACCCATGGTTGTGACTTACCAACCCCCAGAATTGAGTTTCAGCACCCATCATGTTTCTCAATGGACTGCCTCCAGATCGACATACTCAGAAGTACTATTCTAATCTTGTTCATTTATGGCCACCGCGTGAATTTGCAACCTTACTAGATCATGGCCTCCATGTTCGCACAATTGAGGCCTCCAAGTGCATCCCTCAACTCACTTGATCTCTGCCTCCAATTTCGCATGAGGATGAACTCCAAGCACATCTCCAAACTTGCTTAATTGAGGCCTGGAAGTTCATCTCGAAACTCACTTCATTATGGCCTCCAGGTCCATCTCGATGTTTATTTGATCACCTCCTCCAAGTATATCTCCATCCATAGATTACCTTGGCCTCCAGGTTTACACATTCAATGCATCAAAGTGTATGTCAAAGTTGACTCAATTTCCACCTTCAGGTGCACCTCGAATTGATACCATTTGGTGCCTGCAGCCAGTCCAGATATGCCATTTGTAGATGGATAGCTATGTAGATTCAAAGATGAGAATATGAACAGAATACATGAGTTTCAAAAATCATATAATGATATAGCAACTATGATTTGCAGGTACACCATCAGCATTCCCACAGATATTGATTCTTACCGATAGTGCTGCAGTGATTCAAGGTGCTCCCAGGCTTGTCCCCTGCATTCGGAGGTGCTCCCAGGCTTATTGCCAGTGTACCCAGGTGCTACCAGCCAGGTAACTGGCATTTCAAGATGCTCACCTGGTTGTTGACATATCTTCTTTGTCCTTTCAGATTCGTACCCAGAGCAATGAGGTGCACCAGAAGGCCACAGTATCAGACCAGGGAACTGTGGGATATGACAACCCTGCGATTCCCGTCCGGCAATATCTAAATACCTCAGCGGCTCCCTGTGAGATCAATCCATTGTGCTGATTCACTGTCTTGCTGCAGCATTTTCAGATTGCTCGGATCAGCTATTGTGAGCCCGCTTCCAAGCTCTGCTGGCTGTCAATCCCTATGTGACTGGCTGCATCAGCAAAATATACAATGGTTTGGAAGTCATAACTGAACAACTCAGCAACTCTGAACGGCCAGACAGATCCTGCCAGCTGCTCCCAGATGCACCCAGAAAGGCTGAGTGCAAAGCGATGTACTGTCAGGTGCTCCGAGACTACGTCACCTGTGCTCTTGTATTCTCCGGAAGTTGTGGAACCGAATACAAGAACATTCTGAAGAGTGTTCAGTTGTCTTCCAAATGCTACAAAATGAAACTATTAAGATGTGCAAATTTTGGAGCTATTGGGAGTGTTGGCCACATCCACAAAGGTGTTCTGGTGCACCTTGAACCTGGATCCATACTCTCTCTGAGTGAGTAACACAATGTTCATATCACTCAGTATAATACAATAAACTAACTTCCTCCTACACACCTTGATTCAGGCATTGTAACTTAATATACAGTCAAGTAGGTATCCAAATCCACATGATTATGTACAAGCCAGACATTCTAGATTCTACCTTATGCAGCATTATCTCGGACAAAATGTGCCGGTCCAACAATTGCTCTACCAGGGACAATATGCATTGTATCAGTCTGTTTGACAACCCAGATGAACCTGTCAACATAATCAGCCCAACTATGTGGATCTTTGTACGTTGTAGCAATCACCACCACATCTTGTTGAGCTTGAGGACGTGACATCCACTGGTGAAACTACTCGCACCTCAAAGAACAGGACGATATTGGTTTTCCGCTGGGCAGGCTCTGCTGATATTGAATGATCTGATATGGTGGAGTCCAGCTGAAGTATAACACAGGGAAAGAAGGAACTGATCCTTGGAAGGTGTTATCGAGGTCATTCTCTTCACTCTCCACATAGTGGACCCAGATGTTATGAGTTGCAGGCATGATCCCTTGGTTGGCATTGGTATATTCTACCTTGCGATCTAGTCCCAGACACTCAACAGATGTAGGGCAGTGAAATGGTTGATGGTAGTTCAACAGCCCATTCTGAAGTATAATGAAAATACTTTCAAGGAGTACATTCTGATAATATCTGAGCACCAGTCCACTAACCTCTTGTCCCCAGTGCTCTTCGATTTGTGCACAGAATAGCTGTCCAAACTAGTGAATTCCGGCATCTTCTGATGCATCTCTGTGTGAGGTTAAATTGAGTCTTCTGCACACTCCACCGACATGAGTTTCTCTCCAATGATGTCCCTGTTGTGATGTGGGGTAGTAAAATGGGTCGTCCTGACGATGCTGGAGGGATAAAGAATAGGCTCGGCAAGTATTTTGCTATTTATCAGAAGTGGATAGTAGGTTGAAAACCTTTGCAGAGTCAATATCATACCGCCCTTGAAGGGCAAGATAAGGCAGCGTCTCTTCCATATAGTCATGACTGGTACACTGGTCAGTGTTCTTCAGCATTGGTTGAATCTCGTTGACTTTGTTTGTAGATCGATACACCTCCTTCACATCGCTGATTGGTAGCATGTCAGAAATATTGGTGGTTAAATTGTCGCCAGAACCCATTCACTGAATTGACTCTGATAGATGGATCAGAAGAAGCATCATTGGATGTCCGAAATGTATTACCCGCTGGTCAAATGTTTTCCGGAGCTGCTGAACAGCAATTGCCTCTCACAAATCATTTCGCGCGATCAACCAGATGGCGAATTTCTTTGGGAACCGCATCTGCTCATTTGCAGTGATACCATAAATCACTCTCTTCAGCTGCTTCTCAACACAGAACATATCTGTGATACTGCTGGTGGTGGCTTCAGTCTCTGCGTGGGATAGATGGACTTGACATTTCACATGCTGGTCGGTGGTCATGTTTAGCACCCCATAAACTTCTTCCTCAGCAGCAGCCTGCATTTGGGCAAGGTTGTTTGCGAATGCACTTCGGGGACCGGTTGCCTTTGTCAATACTTCCATCAATAGTTCTCACTTGTGATGTTGGAATATCGCATCAAAATGCCTGCCTTGAACATGTGTCACCTGATGGCTTCGCGGTACAATGGCTCTGTTTCCCTCTCCCAATCACCATCTGTGCATTCAATTGACGCTTGTTGGGCTCTATTCAGGAGCACATCGAATCGCCTTTGTTGTGTTGTAGTATCATTTTCAGCCTCGTAAGCCTGAATCTCCATTGTGGCATGGATTATATGAATCTATTGTTCTTGTTACTGATGGGAATATCTTGCCAACTTTTCAGCCTCTTGGGCCTTTGCAGACATCCATATTTCCTGTTCAGGAAAAGCATCCTCCTCCATTTATAATCGATTTAGTGTATCGTCTAGTTCTGTGAGGGATGGATCAGAGTAATTGTGTTGGCTAACAAGTAGAGAGAATTCACATAATGCCCACACTGCACCCATTACCATTTCATCATAGGCTCCTTCCACCTCGGTTTTCTCATCAGTCTTGGAGTCGTCAAGAAGTGGAGGGCAAAGAACTGCCAGTGTTCTTATCATGCCCCGGAGCTCTATTCCCCCCAAGGAGCAGCGTTACAACAAATTGCAGGGGTTGGAAAAGTACTGCAGGCTTGAAAATCGTGGTATGGATGTGAATTGATTGTCAAATTGATCGTTGCCATTTCCAGCATTCAGGTATTTCAGCAGCCAGTGCAATACATCTTCAACTAAACCCAAGACCAGCTGATGTAATTGATCAGGCAGCCAAAGGTGATAGACATTGCAGAGAGGGTCTTGCCAGAACTGCTTTCAGATTGGATGAACACCAAGATCGTGCTGAACATTGATATTGATTTCGTCCAGAAGCTACGAGAAAACATTCAGATCTCTTCAGTTATCGATTGGGTGAAATGTGGAATGCCCCATCGGTGCACCTTCAGAAATTTCGCACATCAGGCATGAGCTATATGAGACTTGAGCAAGCATGACTTGTTCTGGATAATTCCCGACCCAGACAGCCAAAAGAGGATAACATTGTCTCTGAAATCCATCAGCATAGTTCCATTTCAAGCTGGGACCAGTTATGTCAAGATTCCTCAGTGGAGACAGCACAGTTGCAACCATGGAATGGCATGCTTCGTCAGTATTTTTGGCACATTTTGGGGAATGGCAGATTAGCCCAATGAGAATTGTGGGGCACTTTTTGGGTGTACCGCAGATAAATTTTTGGATATTACAGGATGTGAGGTACAGCAGCAAGGAATGCTGACCGCTAGAAGAGCTGGTCAACTGATTCTGGTCGGATGCACAAATCACTGGCACAATTGTCACTCTATCAGGTAGCTGATAATGGATATCCCACCAGCAATCGCCCTTGATGATCTGACTGAATATTTGGCGACCTACCAAGTCTGTGAAGAGCACCGATTTAAAATCCAGGTGAGCTTGATATGGCAGATGTATCAAATGGAACTGTGTAGATTTGGACATATCCCTGTGGTATAACGTTCCAAAGATATGCATATGAGCTTCAATCCAAACGTCATTATGGAGCCCGAAATTGAGCCAGAAGAGTAGCTTTTGCAGGGAACATGCTGACCCAATTGATCCATTTTTGGAGTCATCCAGTCCAAACGACAGATGTTGATCTATCCACATTTTCGTGTACTGGTGAAATGATTAATCTTGTTGAAAGTCGTGTGCTGACTGAAATAGATGTCATGGATTTCATTGTTCTGAGTACTTGCGATGTTTGTTGTACAATCCAGTTGCTTTGCCATTTGCTTTCTCCCCTGCACTTTCCACTCCAACTACCTGCCTATAAGCCTTGTTCTTTGTTGGATCAGGGGTACATGTCAGATGAGGCTTCCAGGGGTCTATACATTCTTCATCGGCAGTATCTTCCAGTGGTGGTGCACCAGGTACATTGTCTATGGGTAGATCATTAGTTGACTAGCTCATCGATGGCCATTCAGGTGCACTGACTGAATGTAAACCATCATGGCTCAGGTTGATTTCAGCCAGCAGGTTGTTCAATTCCAATAGTTATTAGCCCATCATTCATCGAGATTTGGTGATATTTGTGTTAGTGATGCTCGAGTCAGTTCTTGTCAAAGGATGTCATCCTGCAGAATATGTAGTTGACATGTTTCTGGCGAGTGTTGACTATATTCCAGGAATGGTCAGTGAACATGTATTTGGATGAATCTCAATGATGCTTCAGGGGGAGATTTACAGCTGCAGGAATATTGATTTGAAAGCGAGCTAACTCAGGTTAGCCTATCATGTTCACAGCCGCTTGGCACCCCACAAATGCGGGGGAGGGGTAAAATCTAGTCACTGTACTATCAGCATTCTTCATAAACCAGGTGATATATCTCATATCCCACTCAATAATCATGCACATTGTCTGATGAACATCATTAGCAGAGAAGAGATGGTTTCTTTTGCCGTCACTGCAATCACCACAATTGGCCTTATAGGATGCTATTGTAGTGTTAGGAGTAATACCAATGCTCGAGCCTCCGAGCAGCTGATAATGGAGTTAGCTCTTCCTTATACAATGCATAGGTGAGTTTCCTAGTAGCTAGCTGTATGCCCATGTAAGGAGCATCGGAAACTTATTGGCTGCCAGGAGAGTTGGAATCACTGTTGCTGCCCAACTCACAGGCCTCCGATGGAATGGGGTTCGAAGGTTGTACACGCACACCATCTGTGTAATATCCTCAGTTGTGCTAACCTTCATAAGTGATGTTGTGCCTGTTGGGTTCCTGGAGATATTATATCATATCCGTTCTATGACCATTACAGTGATGGAAGTGTATGAAGGTGACCATCTATCCAATATCCTAGCGTATGAATTCGAGTGTTAAACAAAGAAACTTCGGATGGGTGTAATCATGGTTTCGTTTTCTAAGTCGGATTGGTTTCATGGATCAAAGGTGTAGTGACACACCACAGTTCGTGAAAGCGGAATGGGATATTAGATGCTGCTCATACCGCCGAAGGTCACTGCGATCTGTACCATACTCAACCAGACTACGATTATTTCTACATCACATCTTACATCCAGAGTAGTTTACCACCATCTATGTTCAAAGGGCATGTCAATGAACCGATCTCCACCGAAGTCAGCGATTATGACTCAACAGGTTGGCTTATTCAACTAGCAACGACGATGTGACGTCAAGTCAGAATCATCGGATAATAGTTCAACCAATGCCAGTGGGAAAGACAGTTGAGTTGGGAAATACACCAATCAATAACATCTGCCGCAATTGTATGCTTATCCACCATTCTAGCAGCCTTATCCATGCGCTCCGCAGTTTTATCACCATCGTCCATTCAACATGACATCTGGTTGGCCACCAACCACCAGCACAAGCCAACGATTTCCAAGCTATGGGCCACAGTGGCAAGGATAAGACCTCACGCAAGGTGGTTATGGCCTGTCTCCAATGTTCCTCCCTCTGCATATTCCAGCGCAAGGGGCATCATCTCCAGGTGCAGCGAGAGTGCCTCCAGGACTGCCAGGTGACAATCCAGTCAATTGGCCTAAATATTCCAGCTCTACTTCTCTTCCACCTGGACCGCCTTCCGGCCCAACAGGGAGACCCCCCATTAGCCTCCCGACAAAACTATTCCAGCCTCCAGTGGGACTGCCGACAACACATGTCGCTGGAATTGCAGACTTGACCTCATTGCTGGAGATCTCCTACAATGAATGTTATGCATATGATGAGAGCAATGATCAGTTGGGCTTGGGTGGTACTGAAGGCAAGCCCCCAATCAGCTTGCAGCAAACAGAATTCTCCTTGAAGCAATTTACCAAAAGGATGGGGCAGGCCAACTACAGTACGTTCAACAAGTGAAAGAAAGTATGGGTGGCCGCGTTTCTTGCGAAGAAACATAGGTTCTGTATCTGGGGGCAGAACCATTTGAAACCGTTTTGAGTTGGACCCCTGAGCATGGGGGACTGCCATTGCAGAATTTTTGGTGACATTCTAAGACTCACAGCCATTGGATAATGTCGATAATGTTGCATGCACTCAGCAGCAGTGCGTTTAAATGTTTTGAAAAACTGTGTAAGTGAAATTGGGGAGGTGAGGAAAAAGGGAAGGTGAGGCAACAAGCGACCGGCGACGGATTTGGGAGAGTGGACTGCCAAACAGGCATGCGAGTCTCCCCGAGATGCCAAATACAACGTTCATACCTGCGATATGCTGGGTGCTGAATGCCAACAATATGATTTTGACCCCAAAATAACTCCTTGCCTCATATACCGATTTGGGGCACTGGGAGGAGCTGATCGACTTCATTGACTGAAAGGGTGGCCTGAAAGTGCCATACATTCAAACGTTGTAAGTCAAGTGCTTCTTGGATCAGGATAAATTGGACAAAGAGTATATGGGAGTTTATACACATGGGCAAATGATAATTGACCCCATATATGGCCAGATTTTGTACAACTGTTGCCTTTGAAATGCTTTCAAGTTCGAACTTGGACACAATCCGAAAATACTTTTGGTAACAATGAAGAGACCAACAGGGAAGGAGATTGCCGAGCATGTAATTGGACCTGTGAAGGTTATCCACACTAGCCGTGTTAAGGCTAGATGTGCGCAACTACTACTCAGTATACATAGGCTTTGGAAGGTTCTGAAGAGGGTGGAATAGAGGATGGAGAGGAGGATGATAGGCAAGAGAATGATACTGTATGAATGTAAGTTCTGATTGAAAAAATAGAACTGATTGTATTCCATCCATGTATATTGGTTCCAATGGTTGCTAGTGTGTGAAGTACCTTACATCGTGTTGAATTGCAGGAGCACCAGAGTATGAGCCCATCTGCCCAGTGAACATTGAAGCCACTGAAAGAGATTATTCAGAACGAAGGGAAATCAGAGAAAGGCGCAAGGGAGGTTCAGCAGCAAGTAGAGGATGCTGAGGAGATTCTCAATCCAGATAATAGCAGTTCAGTACTGAATGCTGTTCTCAATGCATTCAACAACGAATTTGAACACTACTATGTTGATTGTGCAGTCAGGCAACTGAATGCTTGTCGGATTCGCCAATCGAAAGCGGACCGAGTCACCAGCATCAAGTATAAAATTCCAGGGCTGCCCAGAATGAAGTTTCGGGTGCACCAGGTTAGGATACTATGGTTCATTGTGACGAGATGGGTTTTGAATTCAGATATGCCAGGGGCACTGGTGGCTGATGAAATGGGACTTGGCAAAGACTTTTACCTCAGTGTCAGTGGCAATGATATGTAAATTGCTGACTGAGATGGTTGTTATGGGGTTGCCGCAGTCAATTTTGTGAGGAATATGTTTCAAGAGTGGGAGAATTTGGTGCAGAACGACTATTCCGGGATTATCGGTGAAGAATGGAAGTGGTATCCATTGCAGAGGCTGAATTCGGTGCCCTGCCATCTTTTAGAGATCTAGACAACTCCACCTCAGGGGCATCCAGCACTTACTGCAGGACTTGCACCAATCCTGGTGGGCACAATGCCCAGTGTGGCAGAGAAATCCAAGACTGGCATCGATGAGATGAAATATGGAAGTGATTCAAACTGGTGATGTTGTTGCATACAGAAAATGTGAATCTCGCCAAGGAGGATCTGAACCCCAGTATTGAAAGGGGGAAAACCAGAGGAATATCCAGATGGTTTCATATGATACCATGACATCCCGACCGAATCAATTAAGCACCGGCCAGCTCTCATACTTTTTGTGGAGTTTTGGGATATCCGATGAGTCCCATCAGTGCAAGATGAAAAGCTGTGTCGGATTGCTTATTGCAATGAATGTGAGAATTGGATTCCAACTTCAAGTCACTGCACTGATTCGATTCCATTAACTCTATCACTGGGATTATCAGACGATGTGGCTGTATTCAGGTGCGCCTGATGATCCAGAGGATGATTCAGTGATGGAAAGCATTGTGCAGAGACATTGTACTCTGCGGTGCATAGTTTGATGCATGCTACCCAGACTGATGATGATGATGCTCAACTGGATGCGGCGCACCGGATGATACGGGTTGCAAAGCCATCCATGTTAAGGCGGTGGCCGGAATCAAAACGAGCAATTGGAAATCAACACGTCCAGATACTGAAAGCGAAATGCACACTTCATTTATCTCGAGTGGACTCAGGATCAGCGAGTAATGCTCAAAACCCTGGTGGAGACATACGCTTCCCAGGGTGCTTAAGCAGCATGGAGGGTTCGACGATGGCAGCTAGCATGATCATCATATGTGTTAGGAGACACCGTGGGTCCGAATGACTTTGCTGGACAATGGTACCATGCATGGCCATTCAACACTTGGGTGGATTCTCCAATTCTCCAGTGTTAAGAGACATTTCTACCAATGCCTGTCAACGAGCCTGTGGATCATCCCAAACTTGACTAAGATGATGCATCCAGAGAGGCGCTCTTTCCGAAACAAGAGAGCAATGAATATGCACTCCCCCCTGCCCCTCCTCCACAAAAGGGGGCGGTATTTTGTTCTCTTCCCAGTCAAGTTCATCACTTGAAATTGTGGCTAACCAAGTATACTGTGGATCATCATCAGCAAAAAAACATTTCCGTCCGGGCAGAATGGCTCCGTCAGAGTGGATGCGCTCCGTCAGAGCCGTCAGAGCCACCCCGGTGGCAGACTCCTCCGCGCCCAGCTCCAAAGCAACACGTCGCGTTGCATATCGCCCTCCGATCGCAGTTTCGCCATTTCTTCTGGCTCTGTTGCTATCCTATTTTAAACGAACACTGTGGCGTTGTGGCCAACTGTGACCATACGTCGGAATGGGTTCATTGGGTACATCAGCAAAATGTAAATCGGTCTGGAAGCCACATGCAGGGTTCCATAAGCACAAGGCATTTCGTCTATCATATTCGTCTTTGTTACAGTCACAAGATTAGCTACCTCATAATAGGGCAAGCATTATTTAAGTATCTCTATATATATACATATGGTCAATCTGGCCACAGATGGTACTCGAGCATAATCGGAGGAGCACCTGGAGACGCCAATTGAGAGAACCGAGAAATGCAGCACTTCGAGGCCGTTGTGGTGATACAACGGAGCTAGATGGCAGTGAGCCCACCATCGACATTCCGCCACACCTCTCGCGACATCCGAACGGAATTTGTGAGAAAGAACGGTTCTAGCTCGAGGAGCTTAGGAAGAAAGTGAGAAGACATGATACTACCCGGCCGTGAGAATCCACGCAATTGCGTGTATCCAGATGAGATGAAAATGAGATGATGTCTATCTACCCCGGGGTCTCTGGAATATGTACTCCCCGTCGCTCAGTCCACCTCCGTTACCCCAGTATCTCCGGACACCCACCGTCGCTCATTAACGATGTACTTGGAGGCCGTGATCGAGCGAGTTGAGAGATGCACTTGGAGGCCGAGATCGAGTGAATTCAGTGATACACTCCGAGGCCGTGATCGAGCGAGTTTGGACATGCACTTGGAGGCCGCGATCGAGTGAACTCAGAGATGCACTCCAAGCTGTGATCGAGCGAGTTTAGAGATGCACTTGCAGCAGGCTATCATCGAGGGAGATTAGATACTTGGAGGTGGTCGATCTAGAGGCGGCCGATGGGAGGCGCGCCAGGTGCTGAGACTCTATTCATCGGTTAGTTAACTCGGATCGAGTGAACTCAGAGATGCACTAGGAGACCGTGATCGAGCGAGTTTGGAGATGCACTTTGAGGCCGTGATCGAGCGAGGTTGGAGATGCACTTGCAGCAGGCTATCATCGAGGGAGATCAGATACTTGGAGGTGGTCGATCTAGAGGCGGTCGATGGGAGGCGCGCCAGGTGCTGAGACTCTATTCATCGGTTAGTTAACTCGGATCGAGTGAACTCAGAGATGCACTTGGAGGGCAGGATCGAGTGAACTCAGAGATGCACTAGGAGGCCGTGATCGAGCGAGTTTGGAGATGCACTTTGAGGCCGTGATCGAGCGAGGTTGGAGATGCACTTTGAGGCCGTGATCGAGCGAGGTTGGAGATGCAATGGGAGACCGAGATTGTGTGAATTCAGAGATGCACTGGGAGGCCGTGATCGAGCGAGTTTGGACATGCACTTGCAGGCTATGATCGAGCGAGATTGGAGGAGTACTTGGAAGTGGTCGATTTGGAGGGAGGCGCGACGGCAGCTGAGTCTCTATTCGTTGCTCAACTTGTAATTGTGGGAATGTAGAGAGTCGAGTACAACAACATCAGCCCAAGAGATGGGAAACTGGCTGCGAGCGGGAGACTGTCGATCTTGGGATGATGCTGTACTTGATGTATGCTGCACTCGGCATGGAGAGATAGAGAGGGATGACTTAACTTTGTGTTCTTAGGTGATGGTAGAGTTGAGCACAAGAATGAGAGAGATCAGAGGAGATGGGGGAAATCATCATGAGAAACTGGGACTTAAGAGAATTTCGTGTGCGAGTCAATTTACCATCCCAGATACGGCAGGTAGGAGTCCCGATCCGGCAGGTAATAACACCAATACGAGGTCTTCTA
>Ga0307515_10003217_pt1 | contig 34563 bp, 30 predicted proteins | sample 17_EM_MG_FD_194513 | JGI IMG/M metagenome (GOLD analysis project Ga0307515, IMG submission 194513) | Populus trichocarpa ectomycorrhiza microbial communities from riparian zone in the Pacific Northwest, United States - 17_EM | ecosystem: Host-associated > Plants > Roots > Unclassified | place...
CACGACCTGTCCGCCTACAAGTTGGTGGTCGTCCCGCAGCTCTACCTCCTCACGGACACCGCGATCGACAACCTTCTCGCTTACGTCCGCGCCGGCGGCACCCTCGTCTCCGGCTTTCTCGCCGGCATCGCCGACGAGGACGACCGGGTCCGGTCCGGCGGCATGGATGCCCGTCTCCGCGAGCTGTTCGCCATTCGCACCCTGCACGAGTGGTGGCCGCTGGACGCTGGGGAGACCGCCGAGTGCGAGGGTTTCCGCGGCACGCTCTGGTCGGAGGAGATCGAACCTGAGGACGACAACGTCGACGAGGTAATCCCGTACAAGGGTGGGGAGTTGGACGGCCTTCCCGCCGTCCTGCGCAGGGGCAGGTCCTGGTACGTCTCGACGCTTCCGGAACCGCACGCGCTGCGCGCCCTGCTTGCCCGTGTCGCCGACGGCGCGGGCGTCCGTCCGGTGCTCGCCGGGGCCCCGCTGGGCGTCGAGACCGTACGGCGCGGAGAGCTGCTGTTCCTCCTCAACCACGGCCGCGAACCGGTCACCGTCGAACTCCCGGACGCCCACCGCGACTTGCTCACCGACGAGACCGTCGAGGGCGAGATCACCCTCGGCCGCTACGGCGTGGCGGTGCTGCGACCATGACCGGCGAACCCGCACCCACCGACCTCCCGCCACCGGGCCCCGCACCCGCCGACCTCCCGCCACCCGCCCCCGCCGACCCCTCGCCACCCGGTCCCACGCACGCCACCTGGGAACCCCTCCCCGCCACCCGCTGGGAGGACGCCTACCTCAGCGGCAACGGCCACCACGGCGCCCTCGTGTTCGGTGATCCGAACGACGACCGTGTCATCGTCACCCACCACACCCTGGTCCGCCCGAACGGCGCCGAACACGCCCGCCCTCCACACCTCGCCGCCGAACTCCCCTCGCTCCAGGCCAGGTTGCTCGCCGGTGACCTCACCGCCGCCGAGGCGTTCACGGACGACCGCCCCCTCCAGTGGGTGCAGCCGTTCCACCCGGCCTTCCAGCTACGGCTGCGCAGGCCGTCCGGCGCGGCCGGGAGCGACTACCGCCGTACCGTCGACTTCACCACCGGCGAGGTCACCGCCCGCTGTGACGACTGGCGCAGCCGCGTCTTCGTCTCCCGCGCCGACGACGTGATCGTCCAGCACATCACCGCTCCCGACCTCACCCTCGACCTCGCCCAGGACTACCAACTCCCGGGTGCGCCAGCAGGGTTGGGGGTCGGCCACGGCACGCTCCTCACCTCCGACGGCGCCGTTCTCACCCTCCGCGTCCGCTATCCCGACAGTGATCGCGCGTACACCGGAGTCACCCTCGCCGTGGTTACCGGCGGCACAACACGGCTCACCTCGGCGGGAGTTCGGATCGCCGGGGCCGACGAAGTCCTGCTCCTCACCCGAGTCCGACGCCACACCGGCGAGCTGGACGTCGTAGAAGAGACCCGGGCTCTAAGGGAGTTGTTCGCCGACCGGCAGCGGTTCTACGACGCCCTCCTCGATCGGCACCTCGCCCTCCATCGCACCGCCTACGCCCGCGTCACCCTCGACCTCCACGCCGCCGACGCCGAACGTGCGCTTCCCGGGAGCGAGTTGCTGAAGCGGCCCCACAGCCCCGTCCTCCTCGAACGGCTCTTCGCCGCCGGCCGGTATCACCTGCTCTCCTCCAGCGGGCTGTTCCCGCCCCGGCTCACCGGACTGTGGACCGGCGACTGGAACACGGCCTGGTCGGGGGCGTTCACCAACGACGCGAACCTCAACCTCCAGACCGCCTCCGCCGCGAGCGCCGCCCTCCCCGAAGTCACCGACGCCCTGGCCTCCCTGATTCATCGTCAGCTCGGCGACTGGAGGGAGAACGCCCGTGCTGTTTTCGGTGCCCGGGGTGTCGTCGCGCCCGCGCACACCGACGGCGAGTCCGGGCTGTCGTACCACCTCAGCCGTGAGTACCCGCTGCACCTCTGGACCGCCGGTGCCGACTGGCTGCTCAAGCCGCTCGTCGACCACGACGAGACGCGCGGTGTGCGCGACCCGCGTACCGGCGCCGCGCTAGCCGAAGTCGCCCTGTTCTACGAGGACTTCCTCAGCCGCAGTGACCCCGAAGGCAACCTGGTCGTCGTCCCCTCCTACTCGCCCGAGAACCGTCCCGCGAACGCCAACGCCAGTTGGGGCGCGATCAACGCGGCGATGGACCTCTCCGCCGCTCGGCACGCACTCCAAACCGCCGCCGCCTATCATCCGGGCACTCCCGACGCGGCCCGCTGGCTCGCCCTCGCCGACCGGCTTCCGCCGCACCGGGTCAACTCCCAAGGCGCGCTTGCCGAATGGGCCTGGCCCGGCCTCGACGACACCTACGACCACCGGCATCTCAGTCACCTCTACGGTGTCTGGCCGCTCGACGAGATCAACCTGTACGACACCCCGCGGCTCGCCGCCGCCGCGCACCGCGCGCTCCAACTCCGGGGCGCCGAGAACGAATCCGCGCACGGGTACCTCCATCACGCACTCGTCGCCGCCCGGCTCCGGGACGGTGAACGCGTCGCGCACGCGCTCGGCCAGGTCCTCGGCGGCGATTTCTTCCACGCCTCGCTCATGAGCGCGCACTACCCGAACCGTGACGTCTACAACGCGGACGCCGCACACACCCTGCCGGCGCTGCTCGTCGAGGCGCTCGTGCAGTCCACCCCGGACCGACTGGTCCTGCTGCCCGCACTCCCGGCGGCGTATCCGCACGGTCAACTCACCGGCGTACGCACGAGGTTCGGGGCGGAGGTCGATCTGAGCTGGGCGCCCCATTCCGCCACAGCGCTGATCCGGCCGTCCCGTACTCACCGCGTCGAACTCCGGACTTCCTCCGGCACGGAGCCGCTCGACCTCGTGGCCGGAGAAGACCGCGTCCTCACCCTGGGGGCGCGGTAGCCACTCGCAGTTCCCCCCACCCATGGAAGGGACACCATGGCAACACGCAAGCTGGGCCGCGTACTTACGGCCGTTCTCGCCCCCGCTCTCGCGCTCGGCGCCACCGTCGCACTCGCGTCGGCCCCCGCCTCCGCCGCGGTCTGGAGCTCGTGCGCCCAGTACGGCAACACGACCCTGAACGGCTACACGCTCTACAACAACATCTGGGGCTCCGGCGCCGGCAGCCAGTGCATCTGGGCCAACTCCGGTACCAACTGGGGCGTCAACGCCAACCACCCCAACACCGGCGGCATCAAGTCCTACCCCAACGCCAAGAAGGTGATCAACAAGTCGATCACCTCGCTGGGTTCGCTCACCAGCAGCTACAACGTCACGGTGCCGTCGTCCGGCGCGTACAACACGTCGTACGACATCTGGGACACCAACTACGACTACGAGATCATGCTCTGGATGAACAAGACCGGAGCCGTCGGCCCGCTCGGCACCTCGCAGGGCACCCTCACCCTGGGCGGTCACACCTGGACCGTCTACAAGGGCAACAACGGCGCCAACGACGTGTTCTCGTTCGTGCGCACCTCGAACTCCAGCTCCGGCACGGTCAACGTCCTGCCGATCCTCAAGTGGATCAAGGACACCAAGGGCTGGTTCGGCAACGTGACCATCGGGGACCTGCAGTTCGGCTTCGAGATCACGTCCTCGTCCGGCGGACTCGACTTCACCACCAACAGCGAGAGTGTCAGCAGTAGTTGACCTTCCCCAGCAGTCCGGTACTTCGCTCAGCCGCCCGGTCCTCGTGCTCCGCGAGGGCCGGGCGGTGCCACGACGAGCGCGGCGACCCAGCAGCCGAGTGAGGCCAGCACAAGGCCGAACACCGCCGGATTGACGTACCCGGGAACGGTGTTGGCGACGTAGCTGCCCCCGCCCGTCATCTCGCAGTCGAACCTGAGCGGGGCGAAACCCACGGAATAGTCCACGACATGGGCGGCTCTGGGGTCCACCGGCCCGCCTTCCTCCCCGTTGGTCGTACGGCAGGGGAGCATCGGCGAGGAGTCCGCGCCGCCGTCCTCGGCCTGGAGGATCGCGCCCAGGACGTAGAGCAGACCCCAGAGATACAGGGCGAACGCGGCGAGGCCCGCAGCAAAGGCGAGCTTGCGTAACACCATCGGAGGAGTCCAGCAGAACAAGATCGATACGGCTGTGACGGAGCCCACAGTTCCGCGCAACGGAAGCGTCACGGCTCGGGCGCCCGCCCCGATCGGGCGCCCTGACCCCTACTCCGTCACCGGCAGCTTCGCCTCGTCCCGCAGGAACAGCGGTATCCGGTCCAGCGGGGCGTCGACCGTGACCGCCGTACCGCCCTCGTACGTCTCGCCCGTCCACGCGTCCGTCCACCACGCGCCCGCCGGGAGATACGCCGTACGGACCGTGGCGCCCGCCGTCAGCACCGGCGCGACCAGCAGGTCCGGGCCGAAGAGATACGCGTCGTCGACCGACCAGGTCGCCGGGTCCGCGGGGAATTCGAGGAACAGCGGGCGCATCACCGGCAGCCCCTCCTCGTGCGCGGCGCGCATCACGTCCAGGACGTACGGCTTCAGGCGCTCGCGCAGTCGTAGGTACTTCTCCAGGATCGGCAGGGCCCGATCGCCGTACGACCAGACCTCGTTGGGGCCGCCGGTCATGTCGGGGCCGAGCGGCATGCCCGGGTCGCGGAAGCCGTGCAGGCGCATCAGCGGGGACAGCGCGCCGAACTGAAACCAGCGGACCATGACTTCCTGGTACGCCGGGTCCTCCGGGTCGCCGCCGTGGAAACCGCCGATGTCCGTGTTCCACCAAGGGATGCCGGACAGCGCGGTGTTGAGGCCCGCGGCGATCTGGCGGCGCAGGGTCGGGAAGTCGGTGCCTATGTCACCCGACCAGAGCGCGGCGCCGTGCCGCTGACTGCCCGCCCACGCCGAGCGGTTGAGGGTGATGACCTCGTCGTCATCGAAGCCTTCGGCGCGCAACCCCTCAGCGAACGCACGGGAGTTCTCCGCCGGGTAGATGTTGCCGACCTCCAGGCCCGGGCCCGCCCAGTAGCGCAGGTTCTCCGGGAAGCCCGGCTTCAGCTCGGGCTCGCAGGCGTCCAGCCAGAAGGCCGTGATGCCGTACGGGACAAGGTAGTTGTCGCGGATCTTCGACCACAGGAAGTCGCGGGCCTCGGGGTTCGTGGCGTCGTAGAAGGCCACCTGGACCGTCGACGCGACTCCCTTGTCCGGCCAGTCGGCGTGTGCCATCGGGCCGTACTGGGTGCCGATGAGGTAGCCGCGCTGTTCCAGTACCGAGTGGTTCTCGCTGAGGGGGGAGACGGAGGGCCAGACGCTCACCACCAACTTCACGCCCATCTCGTCGAGTTCGCGGACCATGGCCGCCGGGTCGGGCCACTCGGCCGGGTCGAACTTCCAGTCGCCGAGGTGCGTCCAGTGGAAGAAGTCGCAGACGATCGCCGAGAGGGGGAGCTCGCGGCGCTTGTACTCCCGTGCCACGGCGAGGAGTTCGGCCTGGGTGCGGTAGCGCAGCTTGCACTGCCAGAAGCCCGCCGCCCACTTGGGCAGCATCGGCGTACGGCCCGTCACCGCGCTGTAGCGGCGCTGACCGTCGGCCGGGTCGCCCGCGGTGATCCAGTAGTCGAGCTGCCGGGCCGAATCGGCCACCCAGCGCGTGCCGTTGCCGGCCAGCTCCACGCGGCCGATCGCCGGGTTGTTCCACAGCAGGGTGTAGCCGCGGCTGGAGACCAGCACCGGGATGCCGACCTCGGCGTTGCGCTGCACCAGATCGAGGACCAGGCCCTTCTGGTCCAACTTGCCGTGCTGGTGCTGGCCGAGGCCGTACAGCTTCTCGTCCTCGTACGCGGCGAAGCGCTGTTCCAGGCGGTGGTGGCCGTTGCCGACCGCCGTGTAGAGCCGCGAGCCGGGCCACCAGAAGTGGGCGCGGGCCTCCGCGAGGAGTTCGGTGGAGTCGTCGGTGCGCAGGAAGCGGACCAGCCCCTCGGCGTCGACGTGGACGGTCAACTTGCCCACGGTCAGCGTCCCTTGACCGTCCTCGATCTTGACGCTGGCCTCGGTGGCCGGTGCCTCGTCGAGGAGCGCGCCCGGCAGCCCGTCGAGCAGCGGACCGCCGAGCCGGGCCCTGACCCGGACCGCGTCAGGCCCCCACGGCTCGATCCGCAGGGTCTCCTGACGGCCACTCCACTCCAGCGCGCCGTCCCGCTCACGGAAGGTGCCGACGGTGGGCGACGACTGCGCGAGGCTGACCGCACCCGCGCCCTGAATGGTCTGGTTTTCGGCAGGCTGATTCACGAGAGGGCTCCTGTGAGAAGAGCAGACAGAGGAGTTGCGGACAGAGGAGTTGCGGACATGGCGGTGCCCTGGCGGCGGCACAGGGGTGGAGCTCTGAGGTCGGAAAAGGGGTCAGGAAACTGCGGGTGCCGGTCCCGTACTCGCCCGCACCGTCAACTCCGGTGCGATCAGCACGACTTCGTCGCTGCCGCGGCCATCCAGCTTGGCCACCAGGTGCTCCACGGCGTAACGGCCCATCTCCTGCGCGGGGATGGCGACGGACGTCAGCCGCACCGAGGCCTGGGTGGCGACCTGGTCGGGGCAGACCGCGACCACCGACACGTCCTCCGGCACGGCACGGCCCTGCTGGCGCAGCAGCGCGAGCAGCGGTTCGACCGCCGACTCGTTCTGCACGACGAAGCCCGTGGTGCCGGGGCGCTCGTCGAAGATCCGGGCCAGTGTCATCGTCATCGCGTCGTACCCGCCCTCGCACGGCCGGTGCAGCACCCGCAGGCCCAACTCCCTTGCCCGGGAACGGAGTCCGTCGAGGGTGCGTTCGGCGAAGCCGGTGTGCCGTTCGTAGACGCCGGGTGCCTCGCCGATGACGGCGATGTCCTGGTGGCCGAGCTTGGCGAGGTGCTCGACGCACAGTGCGCCGGTCGCCCCGAAGTCGAGGTCCACGCAGGTCAGTCCGGTGGTGTCGGCGGGGAGGCCGATGAGCACGGAGGGTTGGTCGGTGCCGCGCAGCAACGGCAGCCGCTCGTCGGCGAGTTCGACGTCCATCAGGATCATCGCGTCGGCGAGTCCGCTGCCGGTGACCCGGCGCACCGCGTCGGGACCCTCCTCGCCGGTGAGCAGCAGCACGTCGTAGCCGTGCAGGCGGGCGGTGGTCGCCACGGCGATGGCGATCTCCATCATCACCGGCACGTACATGTCGGTGCGCAGCGGCACCATCAGCGCGATGATGTTCGACCGGCTGCTGGCCAGGGCGCGGGCGCCCGCGTTCGGGTGGTAGCCCAGCTCGCGGATGCTCTGCTCGACCCGCTGCCGGGTGGCTCCGGAGATGGACCGCTTGCCGCTGAGGACATAGCTCACCGTGCTCGCCGAGACTCCGGCGTGCTGGGCGACCTCGGCGAGGGTGACCATCCAGCTCTCCAAGCTTTGTGAAGCGCTTCGACAGTGCGCGTTGCTGACAAGGGCGGGTGAGGGTGGTTCGACATTAGCTTCAGGCGGTGTGGGGTGTCCATAGGTTGTCGAAGCGCTTCGACACTTTCTCCGGACACCGGGCTCGACTGCTCGGGAAATCCGCGCCCGGCGGGATTCTCCGCGCCGGGGAGGCAACCTCGGGGCGGGTCGGCGGCCACTGAGAGGTCGTAACGGCCGCTGACGGGTCGTAGACGAACCGTCCCTCGGAAGGACCCCCGATGCAACACCGCAGACCACGCCTGTCGAAGAAGCGGAAGGCGCTGGTCGCCACCGCGGTGGCCCTCGCTGCCGTCGCCGGTGTCACCGTCGCCCAGGCGGGTGAGTCGAGCAAGAAGTGCACGGCCGACGACACGGTCACCCTCGGCAAGTACTACGTCAACAACAACCAGTGGGGCCGGGACAAGGCCACCGGCAGCCAGTGCGTGTGGGACAACTCCCAGTCGGGGTCCACGATTTCGTGGGGCACGTCCTTCAGTTGGGCCAACAACAGCAAGGGCACCGACGGGGACGTGAAGACGTTCGCCAGTACCGTCCTCGGCTGGCACTGGGGCTGGAAGGTCGACAAGGCGACCACCGGGCTGCCGATCCGCGTCGGTGACCGCAAGCCGGTGAAGGCGACCTGGGACTTCTCGCTCAGCAGCAACCCGGGCACGCTCGACGTGGCGTACGACCTCTGGCTGCACTCCAAGAACACCGCCGACTGGGCGGACCAGCCCACCGACGAGATCATGATCTGGCTCGACCGGCAGGGCGGCGCGGGCCCGCTCGGCACCAAGTACGGCAGCGTCAGCCTCGACGGCGCGATGTGGGACATCTACCAGGGCGACATCGGCTGGAACGTGTACTCCTTCGTCCGCACCGCCAACACCACCAAGACGACCCTGAACATCGACGACTTCACCCAGGCCCTCGTCCGGCGCAAGCTGCTGAGCAACGACAAGTACCTCTCCGGCATCGAGTCCGGCACTGAGGTCTTCAAGGGCTCGGGGCGCCTTGACACAAAGGCGTACTCCGTCGACATCGGCTGAACGGACGCGCGAAGGGTGGCTGCTTCGCGGTGGATCGGGTACATACGAACGGGTAGCACCCGTCGGTAACCGCCATGGTCCGAGGGCCCGATTCGCGGCGAGGTGAGCCTCATGTCCGCTCCATCCAGCAAACCCACCGTCACCGAGCGAGAAGCCCGGCAGGTGGCGGAGGCGGCCCGGGAACAGGACTGGCGCAAGCCCAGCTTCGCCAAGGAACTGTTCCTCGGCCGCTTCCGGCTCGACCTGATCCACCCCCACCCCCTCCCGGCCGCCGAGGACTCCCGGCGCGGCGAGGAGTTCCTCGCGAAGCTGCGCGTCTTCTGCGAGACGCAGATCGACGCCGCCCGCATCGAACGCGAGGCGCGCATCCCCGACGAGGTCATCAGCGGCCTCAAGGAGATCGGCGCCATCGGCATGAAGATCGACACCAAGTACGGCGGCCTCGGCCTCACCCAGGTGTACTACAACAAGGCGCTGGCCCTCGCGGGCTCCGCCTGCCCCGCGGTCGGCGTGCTGCTCTCCGCCCACCAGTCGATCGGCGTACCGCAGCCGCTGAAGCTGTTCGGCACGGACGAGCAGAAGGCGGAGTTCCTGCCCCGCTGCGCCCGCACCGCCATCAGCGCCTTCCTGCTCACCGAACCGGACGTCGGCTCCGACCCGGCACGCCTCGCGACCAGCGCGGTGCCCGACGGGGACTCCTACGTCCTCGACGGGGTGAAGCTCTGGACCACCAACGGCGTGATCGCCGACCTCCTGGTCGTGATGGCCCGGGTGCCGAAGAGCGAGGGCCACAAGGGCGGCATCACCGCGTTCGTCGTCGAGACCGACTCGCCCGGCATCACCGTCGAGAACCGCAACGCCTTCATGGGCCTGCGCGGCATCGAGAACGGCGTCACCCGCTTCCACCAGGTCCGGGTGCCCGCCGCCAACCGCATCGGCCCCGAGGGCGCGGGCCTCAAGATCGCCCTCACCACCCTCAACACCGGCCGCCTCTCCCTCCCCGCGTCCTGCGTCGCGGCCGGCAAGTGGTGCCTGAAGATCGCCCGCGAGTGGTCGGCGGCGCGTGAGCAGTGGGGCAGGCCGATCGCCGAGCACGAGGCGGTTGGCGCGAAGATCTCCTTCATCGCGGCGACGACCTTCGCCCTGGAGGCCGTACTCGACCTCTCCTCGCAGATGGCCGACGAGGACCGCAACGACATCCGCATCGAGGGCGCGCTCGCCAAGCTCTTCTCCTCCGAGATGGGCTGGCTGATGGCCGACGAACTGGTCCAGATCCGCGGCGGCCGGGGCTTCGAGACGGCGGAGTCCCTCGCGGCCCGCGGCGAGAGGGCGGTTCCCGCCGAACAGGTCCTGCGCGACCTCCGGATCAACCGCATCTTCGAGGGCTCGACGGAGATCATGCACCTCCTCATCGCCCGCGAGGCCGTCGACGCCCACCTCAAGGTCGCCGGCGACCTCATCGACCCGGACAAGTCCCTTCAGGACAAGGCGAAGGCGGGCGCCAACGCGGGCGTCTTCTACGCCAAGTGGCTCCCGAAGCTGGTCGCGGGCAGCGGCCAACTCCCGGGCACCTACGGCGAGTTCCGCCACGGCATCGACCTCTCCCGGCACCTTCGCTACGTCGAACGCGGTGCCCGCAAACTGGCCCGCTCGACCTTCTACGCCATGTCCCGCTGGCAGGGCCGGATGGAGACCAAGCAGGGTTTCCTGGGCCGGATCGTCGACATCGGCGCGGAACTCTTCGCGATGAGCGCGGTCTGCGTACGGGCCGAACTCCTGCGCACCCAGGGCGATCACGGCCGCGAGGCCTACCAACTGGCCGACGCCTTCTGCGAACAGTCCCGCATCCGCGTCGAGGAACTCTTCGGCCGCCTGTGGACCAACACCGACGACATCGACCACAAGGTCGTCAAGGGCGTCATGGGCGGCGCGTACACCTGGCTGGAGGAAGGCATCGTCGACCCGTCCGGCGACGGACCCTGGATCGCCGACACGACCCCGGGCCCGTCCAAGGCGGACAACCTCCACCGCCCCGTCAACTAGCCCTAGTTCAGCAGTACTTGTCGCTCGGATCCCGCGTCGTCCACGAACAGGTGTCGACCTTGCTGCCGTTGGACTTCGTCAGCGTCGCCGTGTCGCTGGTGTTGTTCCAGACATAGGCGGCACGGCCCTGGTACGTGTTCGCCGCGGTGTCCGTGCCCTTGCCGGTGTGCACCTTGATGTACTTGCCGGCGCCGATCTTGATGTTCTTGAAGACGTACCGGTGGTTCGAGACGTCTTTCAGCACCCACCCCTTGAGCGAGATCGCCGACCGGCTGGTGTTCTTGATCTGCACCCACTCGCCGTTCAGGCTCGTGTTGGACCGGGTGTCCGAGCCCGGGCTGTCGAACCAGACACGGTAGATCGTGACGCCACCGGCGGCTTCGGCCGGAGTGCTCAGCAAGGTGCCGGTGAGTATCGCGGCGCCCGCGAGCGCGGGCAGGGCAGCGCGTATCCGCATGGAGAATCCCCCCAGGATGTCGTCCACGCGCCGGTCGTCCACCGGCGCAGGACTGAAGTGTTATCACACGACCTTCACGCCGTATTCACAAAGGGGGATTTCCCTTCAATCACCGACGAGAGCCGATAAGCCACCCGCCCGAGGGAACCGCTGTCCCCCCGGCCACCCGTTGCGGCAACAATGGAGGGATGAGCGACAGTCCAGCACCCCTCGCCGACCCACATCTCGTCTACGACCCTGTCGTGGGCGACGGTCCCAAGGCCCTGGTGATCCTCGGGTCCACCGGGTCCATCGGCACCCAGGCCATCGACCTGGTGCTGCGCAACCCGGACCGCTTCCGGGTCACCGCCCTCTCCGCGAACGGCGGCCGGGTCGGGCTCCTCGCCGAGCAGGCGTACCAGCTCAGGGTGCGGACGGTCGGGGTCGCCCGCGAGGACGTCGTACCGGCACTGCGCGAGGCGCTCGCCGCGCAGTACGGCGCGGGGGAGCCGCTCCCCGAGATCGTGGCCGGTCCGGACGCGGCCACCCAACTCGCCGCCTCCGACTGCCACACCGTGCTGAACGGCATCACCGGGTCCATCGGACTGGCGCCCACCCTCGCAGCCCTGGAGGCGGGCCGCGTCCTCGCGCTCGCCAACAAGGAGTCGCTCATCGTCGGCGGCCCGCTGGTGAAGGCGCTGGCCAAGCCGGGCCAGATCATCCCGGTGGACTCCGAGCACGCGGCGCTGTTCCAGGCCCTCGCGGCCGGTACCCGCGCCGATGTCCGCAAGCTCGTCGTCACCGCGTCCGGCGGCCCCTTCCGCGGCCGTAGCAAAGCCGACTTGGCACGAGTGACCGTAGAAGAGGCACTCGCGCACCCCACCTGGGCGATGGGCCCGGTGATCACGATCAACTCCGCGACCCTGGTGAACAAGGGGCTGGAGGTGATCGAGGCGCACCTGCTGTACGACATTCCCTTCGATCGCATTGAGGTGGTCGTGCACCCGCAGTCGTATGTCCACTCGATGGTGGAATTCACGGACGGTTCGACACTCGCCCAGGCGACGCCCCCCGACATGCGCGGGCCGATCGCCATCGGGCTCGGCTGGCCCGAGCGGGTCCCGGACGCGGCGCCCGCGTTCGACTGGAGCAAGGCGTCGACATGGGAGTTCTTCCCGCTCGACACCGACGCTTTTCCGTCGGTCGGCCTGGCCCGGCATGTGGGACAGCTCGCGGGCACGGCTCCGGCGGTGTTCAATGCGGCGAACGAGGAGTGCGTGGAGGCGTTCCGCGCGGGCGCGCTGCCGTTCAACGGAATCATGGAGACGGTGACACGGGTGGTCGAGGAACACGGGACACCGGCCACGGGAACTTCACTGACCGTGCCCGACGTCCTTGAAGCGGAGACCTGGGCACGCGCCCGGGCCCGCGAACTGACAGCGCAGACGACCACGGCGAACGCGGAGGCGCGTGCATGACAGCCCTGATGATGATCCTCGGCATAGTCGTCTTCGCGGTCGGCCTGCTGGTCTCGATCGCCTGGCACGAGCTGGGGCATCTCTCGACGGCGAAGCTCTTCGGCATCCGGGTGCCCCAGTACATGGTCGGCTTCGGCCCGACCATCTGGTCCAAGCGGAAGGGCGACACCGAGTACGGCTTCAAGGCCATCCCGTTCGGCGGCTACATCCGCATGATCGGCATGTTCCCGCCCGGCCCCGACGGCAGGATCGAGTCCCGCTCCACCTCGCCCTGGCGCAGCATGATCGAGGACGCCCGCTCGGCGGCCTTCGAGGAGCTGGAACCCGGCGACGAGTCCCGCCTGTTCTACACACGCAAGCCCTGGAAACGGGTCATCGTGATGTTCGCGGGCCCCTTCATGAACCTGATCCTGGCGGTGGCGCTCTTCCTCACCGTCCTGATGGGCTTCGGCATCTCGCAGCAGACCAACACGGTCAGCTCGGTCTCCGAGTGCGTCATCGCGCAGAGCCAGAACCGCGACACCTGCACGAAGAAGGACCGGGCCTCCCCGGCGGCGGCAGCGGGCCTCAAGGCCGGCGACAAGATCCTCAGCTTCAACGGCGTCAAGACGACGGACTGGAACAAGCTCTCCGACCTGATCCGCGCCGCCCCCGGCAAGACGGTCCCGATCGTCGTGGAGCGCAAGGGCCAGGCCCTCACCCTGCACGCGAAGATCGCGTCGAACCAGGTCGCCAAGAAGGACTCCAGCGGCCAGATCGTCCAGGGCCAGTACGTCACCGCCGGCTTCCTCGGCTTCAGCGCGGCCACCGGCATCGTCCGTCAGGACTTCGGCGACTCGGTCACCTGGATGGGAGACCGCATGGGCGAGGCCGTCGACTCCATCGCGGCCCTCCCCGGCAAGATCCCGGCCCTGTGGAACGCGGCCTTCGACGGCGCCCCCCGCCAGGCCGACTCCCCGATGGGCGTGGTCGGCGCGGCCCGCGTGGGCGGCGAGATCTTCACGCTCGACATCCCGCCCACCCAGCAGTTGGCCATGGCCCTGATGCTGGTGGCAGGCTTCAACCTCTCCCTCTTCCTCTTCAACATGCTCCCGCTGCTCCCGCTCGACGGCGGGCATGTCGCGGGCGCGCTGTGGGAGGCGCTGCGGCGGAACCTGGCGAAGGTGCTCAAGCGCCCGGACCCGGGCCCGTTCGACGTGGCGAAGCTGATGCCGGTGGCTTATGTGGTGGCGGGGATCTTCGTCTGCTTCACGTTGCTGGTGTTGGTGGCGGACGTGGTTAACCCAGTGAAAATCTCCTAGTCACCCATAGTTTGTGGCGGCCCGGCATCTCTTGTGCCGGGCCGCTCTCCATTGAGTGGGTTTACGGCCGGGATGTGCTCGGGCCCGCACGGTTGACGTAATCTCGAAGCCTGGAGCCCGCTGTTCCGGGACCGGGGCCTTGATCCACGACTTGGGGTTGCACAGCAGATGACTGCGATTTCTCTCGGCATTCCGTCCGTACCGACCAGGCTTGCCGAGCGCCGCAAGAGCCGGCAGATCCAGGTCGGCACCGTGGCGGTCGGCGGCGACGCGCCGGTGTCCGTGCAGTCCATGACGACGACCCGTACGTCGGACATCGGGGCGACGCTCCAGCAGATCGCCGAGCTGACCGCGTCCGGCTGCCAGATCGTCCGCGTGGCCTGCCCCACACAGGACGACGCCGACGCCCTCTCGACGATCGCGCGCAAGTCGCAGATCCCGGTGATCGCGGACATCCATTTCCAGCCGAAGTACGTCTTCGCGGCGATCGAGGCGGGCTGCGCTGCGGTCCGGGTGAACCCCGGCAACATCAAGCAGTTCGACGACAAGGTCAAGGAGATCGCGCGGACCGCGAAGGACCACGGCACGCCGATCCGTATCGGCGTGAACGCGGGCTCGCTGGACGCTCGCCTGCTGAAGAAGTACGGCAAGGCGACCCCGGAGGCCCTCGCCGAGTCCGCCCTCTGGGAGGCGTCCCTCTTCGAGGAGCACGGCTTCCAGGACATCAAGATCTCGGTCAAGCACAACGACCCGGTCGTGATGGTCGAGGCGTACCGCCAGCTCGCGGCCCAGTGCGACTACCCGTTGCACCTCGGCGTCACCGAGGCGGGCCCGGCGTTCCAGGGCACGATCAAGTCGGCGGTGGCTTTCGGCGCGCTCCTGTCCCAGGGCATCGGCGACACCATCCGCGTCTCCCTCTCCGCCCCGCCGGTGGAGGAGGTCAAGGTCGGCAACCAGATCCTGGAGTCCCTGAACCTCAAGCCCCGCCGCCTGGAGATCGTGTCGTGCCCGTCCTGTGGTCGCGCCCAGGTCGACGTGTACAAGCTGGCCGAGGAGGTCACGGCGGGCCTTGAGGGCATGGAGGTCCCGCTGCGGGTCGCGGTCATGGGCTGTGTCGTCAATGGTCCCGGCGAGGCCCGAGAGGCCGACCTCGGCGTCGCCTCCGGCAACGGCAAGGGGCAGATCTTCGTCAAGGGCGAGGTCATCAAGACGGTGCCCGAGTCGAAGATCGTGGAGACGCTGATCGAGGAAGCGATGAAGATCGCCGAGCAGATGGAGGCGGACGGGATCGCTTCCGGCGAGCCTTCGGTGTCGGTCGCGGGCTGAGAGGGCGGTCCGGCGGGGGCTGCGCTTCCCTCGTCAGGGGCGGTGGGCTTCACCGGCCAGGTTCTCGGGCCCCACTTGTCAGCGTCGGTCGGCACATCCAGCCCGTCCGGCGCTTGAGGACGAGGCCGTCCAGGCCGAAAGCGGGGGCCTGGGGGCGGCAGCCCCCAGAGACGGCACGCTGACCCACCCGCACAAGAGAAGCGGGCGCCAACACAGAGCGGCGCCGCTCAGCTTCCGCAGGTACAGTGCGGAGATCAGCAGACCCTCAGGGTGAGGCCCCGTACGTGTTGACCCAGACCACCTCTCGGGTGCTCGAACCGAGCGACCTGGACGCCGCGCTCGCCGTGCTCGACCGCGAGCCGGTCACGAACGCCTTCGTGACCTCGCGGGTGCAGGTCGCGGGCCTCGATCCCTGGCGGCTCGGCGGCGAGATGTGGGGCTGGTACGAGGACGGCATGCTGACGTCCCTCTGCTACGCGGGCGCCAACCTCGTCCCGATCTGCGCGACCCCGAGAGCGGTCCGCGCCTTCGCCGACCGAGCCCGCAGGGCAGGCCGCCGCTGCTCCTCGATCGTCGGCCCCGCCGAGGCGACGGCCCAGCTCTGGCGCCTCCTCGAACCGAGCTGGGGCCCGGCCCGCGACGTCCGCGCCCACCAGCCCCTCATGGTCGCCGACCGCATGCCCACCGACATCGCCGCCGATCCGTACGTCCGCCGCATCCGCAAGGACGAGATCGACACGATCATGCCGGCGTGCGTGGCGATGTTCACCGAGGAGGTGGGCGTCTCCCCGCTGGCAGGCGACGGGGGCCTCCTCTACCAGGCCCGAGTCGCCGAACTCGTAGGCTCCGGGCGCTCGTTCGCCCGCCTCGACGAGTACGGCAAGGTCGTCTTCAAGGCGGAGATCGGCGCGGCGACACCCAAGGCCTGCCAGATCCAGGGCGTCTGGGTGGCCCCCGAGTACCGGGGGATGGGCGTGGCGGCCCCCGCGATGGCAGCGGTCCTGCGCTACGCGCTCGCGGATGTGTCCCCGATGGTCAGCCTCTACGTCAACGACTTCAATACCCCGGCACGACGGGCGTACTTGAGGGTCGGCTTCCAGGAGGTCGGCGCCTTCATGAGCGTCCTGTTCTAGAGGCTTTTAGGGGCGCGGGGAACTGCGCGACCAGCCACGACGCGCCCGCACCCGAACAACAACCGAACCACCCCTGTACTCTCCCCACATGCGATTTCCCGGTCACGGTCACCGCCACCCCCAAGACGTCGTGATCGGCCCCCTGGACCTCTCGGCCCGCGTGGACGAAGCCCTGGCCGTACAGGCCCTCGCATTCGGCCTGGGCCAGGACGAAGTAGCGGTACGACGGCAAATCGTCCTGCGCCACATGACCTACCCGGGAGCAAGAGCACTCGGCGCCACCTCAGCGGAGCGCCTCGTCGGATTCGTCTACGGCATGCCCAACAACCGCACTCACTGGTGGTCCACAGTCGTAGAGCCGTACCTCCGAGCCCGCGACCACGACGAGTGGCTCGACAACTCCTTCGTGATCACCGAGTTGCACGTCCACCCGCACTACCAGAACCGCGGCGCGGGCCGTTCCCTGATCACCACGATCACGGACGCCGCCACCGAACCCCGCTCGATCCTCTCCGCGATCGACACCGACAGCCCGGCCCGCGGCCTGTACCGCTCCCTCGGCTACGAGGACCTCGCCCGCCAGGTCCTGTTCCCGAGCGCCCCGAAGCCGTACGCCGTCATGGGGGCACCCCTCCCACTCCGCCGCCGCTAACCGATTTCCACCGGCACAGCACGCCCGGCTAACCTCCTAGCCATCACCCTTTCCCGGCAGGAGTACAGGAACCATGGCGAACGCACCGGTCCAGCGCATGTCCCAGTTGATGGCGAAGACGCTGCGCGACGACCCGGCGGACGCCGAGGTCCTCAGTCACAAGCTGCTCGTGCGGGCCGGTTACGTCCGCCGTACTGCGGCCGGTATCTGGTCCTGGCTGCCGCTGGGCAAGAAGGTCCTCTCCAACGTCGAGCGGATCGTGCGTGAGGAGATGGACGCGATCGGCGCCCAGGAGGTGCTGCTCCCCGCGATCCTGCCCCGCGAGCCGTACGAGGCGACCGGCCGCTGGGAGGAGTACGGACCCGAGCTGTTCCGCCTCAAGGACCGCAAGGGCGGCGACTACCTCCTCGGCCCCACCCACGAGGAGATCTTCACGCTGATCGTGAAGGACCAGGCGTCCTCCTACAAGGACCTGCCGGTCATCCTCTACCAGATCCAGAACAAGTACCGCGACGAGGCCCGCCCGCGGGCCGGTGTGCTGCGCGGCCGCGAGTTCCTGATGAAGGACTCGTACTCCTTCGACACCGAGGACGAGGGCCTCGCCCACTCCTATGCCCTGCACCGCGAGGCCTACCAGAAGGTGTTCGCGCGCCTCGGCCTCGACTACCGCATCTGCGCCGCGACCGCGGGCGCGATGGGCGGCTCGAAGTCGGAGGAGTTCCTGGCCCCGGCCGAGGCCGGCGAGGACACCTTCGCGGACTGCCCGAACTGCGACTTCGCCGCCAACACCGAAGCGATCACCTACGAGTTGAAGCCCGTGGACGCCACCGGCGTGCCCGCGCTCGAAGAGATCCCCACCCCCAACACCCCCACCATCGAGACCCTCGCCGCCCACCTCGGCGTCGAGGCTTCCGCCACGCTGAAGAACCTCCTCGTGAAGGTCGACGGCGAGATCGTCGCCGTAGGAGTCCCCGGTGACCGCGAGGTCGACCTGGGCAAGGTCGAGGCCCATTTCGCCCCCGCCGCAGTGGAGTTGGTGACGGCGGAGGACTTCACCGACCGTCCCGACCTCGTGCGCGGCTACGTCGGCCCGCAGGGCCTGGGTGAGAAGGTCACGTACATCGCCGACCCGCGTGTGGCCCCCGGCACGAGCTGGATCACGGGCGCCAACAAGGAGGGCACGCACGCGAAGAACGTCGTGGCGGGCCGTGACTTCGAGGTCGGCGAGTACGTCGACGTCGTGGTCGTGCAGGAGGGCGACCCCTGCCCCAGGTGCGGCACCGGCCTCAAGCTGGACCGCGCCATCGAGATCGGCCACATCTTCCAGCTCGGCCGCAAGTACGCCGACGCCCTCAAGCTCGACGTCCTCGGTCGGCACGGCAAGCCGGTCCGCGTGACCATGGGCTCCTACGGCATCGGCGTCTCCCGCGCGGTCGCCGCCCTCGCCGAGCAGACCGCCGACGACAAGGGCCTGTGCTGGCCCGCCGAGGTCGCCCCGGCGGACGTACATGTCGTGGCCGCTGGCAAGGCCCTCCAGACCGAACTCGCCCTGGACGTATCGGAGAAGCTGCGCGCGGCCGGCCTGCGCGTCCTGGTCGACGACCGCGCCGGGGTCTCCCCGGGCGTGAAGTTCACCGACTCGGAGCTGATCGGCGTACCGAAGATCCTGGTCGCGGGCCGCCGCTCCGCCGAGGGCGTCCTGGAACTGAAGGACCGCAGGACCGGCGAGCGCGAGGAACTGACCGTCGACGAGGCGATCGCCCGCCTCACCGCGTAAGTCAGTACCGCGCAAGCAACTACCGCGTATGCGGCGAGGAGTTGGGGCTTGTTGAAGCCTCAAGCAATTTAAGACTCCTCTCAGAGAGTTCTCGGGAGGCGTATGGGCGCCTCACAGACTTCTCTCAGGCTGGTCCCCGACCGTAGGACGTGACAGAGCGTCACTGCGGAGGGGAACGGTCATGACAGTCAAGGAGCGTGGGGCCGCTACGGCGGTCCGCAGAGGCAAGCGGCGCATCGCGGCCGCCACGGCGGCGATCACGCTGGCGGCGGCGGCCGGGGTGTTCGCCCTGGTCGGCACGATGCAGTCGGACGCGGAGGCGGACACGGCGGCGGGCAGCACGGGTACGACGAGTTCATCGTCGCCCTCGCCGTCCGCCTCCTCCAACACCTCGTCCACATCGGACAGTTCGACCTCGTCGTCGTCTTCATCCTCTTCGTCTTCGTCTTCGTCTTCGTCACCGGACCTTCAGTCGTCCTCGTCCGGCGTGACGTCGTCCTCCGGCGGCTCCACCGACTCCACGTCGGGAGCGTCGTGATGAGTGCACGTACGAGTACCGCGCCCTTGCGCACGACTGCCGCCGCCGACTGGCGTGCCCTCGGGACCAGCGTCCGGCTGGTCGTCACCGACCCGGCCCTGCTGGACTCCTGCAACTTGCTCCTCGCCCGGCACCTCGCCGAGGTCGACGCGGCCTGCAGCAGGTTCCGTACCGACTCCGAACTGACCGCGCTCGACGCCTCGTTGGGCCGCCCGGTCACCGTCAGCCCGCTGCTCGCGGAGGCGTTGGCGGTCGCGCTGCGCGCCGCCGAGGCGACGGACGGCACGGTGGACCCGACGGTCGGCTCGGCCATGAACGCCATCGGCTACGACCGCGACTTCACCCTCGTCCAGGAGGACGACCGCCCGATCCGGCTCACCGTGAAGCGCGCCCCGGGCTGGCGCACGATCGACCTGGACCGTACGACCGGCACGGTCACCGTCCCGGTCGGTGTCCGCCTGGACCTCGGCGCCACGGCGAAGGCCTGGGCCGCCGACAAGGCCGCCGCGATGCTCGCCCAAGTGGCCGGCTGCGGAGTCCTGGTGAGCCTGGGCGGCGACACGGCGGTCGCGGGGGAGCCCCCGGCCGGCGGCTGGAACATCCGCGTCCAGGACGTCACCGGTTCCGTGGACGAGGTGCCCACGCACGGTACGTACGCCACGATCGGCCTGCGCTCCGGCGGCCTCGCCACCTCGGGCACGGCGGCCCGTCGCTGGCGTCGGGGCGGCTACGAGCTGCACCACATCGTCGACCCGCGCACCGGCCTCCCGGTCCGCAGCCCCTGGCGCACGGTCTCGGTCGCCGCCGCGACGAGCGCCGACGCCAACGCGGCGAGCACGGCGTGCCTGGTCAAGGGGGCAGGCGCGGAACGCTGGTTGACGCGCCTGGGCCTCCCCGCGCGCTTGGTGGCCCAGGACGGCACGGTCGTCACGACCCCGGGCTGGCCCACCCACCAGGCGACGACCCATGGGACCGCCGCATGAGCTCCGAGATCCTCTGGTACGCCAACCGCGCCACCGGCGCCGTCTGTCTGGTCCTGTTCACCGTGGTCGTCCTGCTCGGCATCGCGGTCCGCCTGCGCACCCGGCTCCCCGGCCTGCCCCGCTTCGGCACGGTGAACCTGCACCGCACCCTCTCCCTCTCCGCGACCGCCTTCCTGGCCCTGCACATCGCGATGGCGGTGATCGACGGATACGTGAACATCACCGTCGTCGACGCGGTCGTCCCCTTCGTCTCCGACTACGAGCCGTTCTGGCTCGGCCTCGGCACGGTCGCCCTCGACCTGATGCTCGCGGTCCTGATCACCAGCCTCCTCCGCGAACGCATCGGCCACCGCACCTGGCGGGCGCTCCACTGGCTGGCGTACGCCTCCTGGCCGGTCGCCCTGATCCACGGCATCGGCATCGGCACGGACACCGGCACCGACTGGATGACCTGGCTGACCGTGTCCTGCGTGGCCGCGGTGATAGCCGCCTTCGGCATCCGCGCGGCCCACTCCGCCCGCGCCTCCCGCCGCACCCCCGCAGCCCTGCTCCGCACAGCCGAAGGAGCCCGCTCATGACCACGACCACGACCACGACCTTCACCGACGTCTACATGTCCCCCCGCCTCCTCGCCCCCGGCGGCACCGCGGCCGACCTCTCCACCCACGAACTCCGCTACGGCCCACTGTCGTACGGAGATCCCGACACCCTCCTGAGAACGGTCGCCGAATCCGGCCTCACCGGCCGTGGAGGCGCCGCGTTCCCGACGTACCGCAAGCTGGTCGCGGTGGCCGACGCGAGCCGCCGCACAGGCCGCGCACCGGTGGTCGTAGCGAACGGCGCGGAAGGCGAGCCGGCCAGCCGCAAGGACAAGACGCTGCTCCGCCTCTCGCCCCATCTGGTCCTGGACGGGCTGCAGTTGGCGGCGCGGGCAGTCGGCGCGGGGGAGGCCCACCTGGCGGTGGAGGACGGCGCGTCGTACCTGGAATCGGCCCTGGCCCAACGCAACGACCCGCTCCCCGTACAGGTCATCCGCCTACCCAAACGCTTCCTGTCCGGCCAGGCATCGGCGCTGGCGCAATACGTCTCGGGAAACGCCCCGCTGCCCCGCCACCAGCACCCCCCGGTCCGCGAACGCGGAGTGCGCAAAGCCCCCACCCTCGTCCAGAACGTGGAAACCCTGGCCCACCTCGCCCTGGTCGCCCGCTACGGCGCCGACTGGTTCCGCAGCGCGGGCACACCCACCCAACCGGGCAGCACCCTGTGCACGTTGCACGTCCCGGGCCGCGAAGTCCGGGTGGTGGAAGCCCCGTTCGGCCTCCCCTTGAACCGACTCCTGCCCCTGGAGGGAACGTCCGCGGTACTGGTGGGCGGCTACCACGGCACCTGGATCCCGGCGGCAGAGGCAGCCCAACGCACGCTGGACGCAGGTGACTTGGGGGCAGGCGTCCTGGCCGCACTCCCCACGAACCGCTGCGGCGTAACCGAAACCGCCCGAGTCCTCCGCTACTTGGCCCTGCAATCGGCGGGCCAATGCGGCCCCTGCCTCAACGGCCTCCCGCGCATAGCCTCCGCCTTCCAGACCCTGGCCACCCCCGGCCCCCAGGCCAACACCCGCCAGGACGTGGCCCGTTGGTCGGGTCTGGTGGAGGGCCGAGGCGCCTGCCACCACCCCGACGGCACGGTCCGCCTGGTCCGCAGCGCGCTGACCACTTTCGCGGCCGAACTGGACACCCACGCAAGGGGTTTGTGCACGGCGAGCGACGCGACCCCTTTGCTCCCGATCCCGAACGAGGCCCACTGACCATGGACCAGAAGACGCCCCAGAAAATCGACATCGACTGGACGGCCTGCCAGGGCCATGGCCTGTGCGCCGAGTTGCTCCCCGACCACATCACGCTGGATGAATGGGGCTACCCGCTGGTGGATGGCGGCTCGATCCCACCCCGCACCCTGAAACGAGCCCGCAGAGCAGCGTCGGACTGTCCCGTGCTTGCCTTGAAATTGACGGCGAGGGGAGCGCCCCTTTAGGGCGCGGGGAACTGCGCGACCAGCCCCAACGCGCCCGCAGCCCATCCGCACCCTCCGAGCTCGACCGCCCCTCAAACCCCGCCCCAAAAATCCATAGCCACCCGCCCCTCAATCCGCCCCCGCTCATCCAACAAACACCCACCCAACTTCACCGCCCGCAAAGTCACCGCCCGATCAACAATCTCCAACCGAGACAACTTCGCCACCATCTCGCTCTCCAACCCCACCGCATCCCCCGCAGACCGCAACCACACCCCGACCAACAAATTCGCAGCCCCGCTAACCGCCGCGCACATCCGCACCTCAGGAAACCGCCCAAGCGTCCGAGCCGCCCGCTCCAACTGATCCGGCGGCACCCGCAACCACAACAACATCGTCACCGGCGCAGGAGACAGAGACCGAGCGACCTCACACCGCAACCGAATCACCCCACCCGCAAGAGCCGCCCCCAAATGCCGCCGCACGGTACTCGCCCCAACCCCGAGCCGCGAAGCCAACTCCGCATGCGAGGCACGCGCGTTCTCCCCCAGCGCAAGCAACAGATCCCGATCCAACTCCCCGAACCGAGGCGCCATCCCCGCCGAGGACGAGGACTCCGCGGCCATCAACAACCCCCGCTGCTCACGCGAGATGGCCCGAACCTGCCACCGACTCCCCTCCGCATACATCCGCGGCGCCACCAACGTCCGCGTCCCGACAACCCCCCGCAGCCCCGAGACCCGGTCGACGACATACCGAGACACCCCCTCCAGGCTCGACGCCACCAGATGCAGCACCAGATCGCAGGGCCCCGCCACATAGTCGACGGCGGTCAACTCCGCGTCACCGGCCACCGTCCGGGCCACCCGCATCGCCTCACCCGGCGCACAGTCCACCTGCACGAATGCGAACGCCAGCCGTTCACCGACTGCCGCGCCCGGATAGGCAGTCAGCCACGCCTCACGCCGCTCGACCAACCGCTCCCAGTGCCGCGCCACCGTCACCGGCCCGACCCCCAGCGCTCTGCCGATCAGTGACCAGGGAGCACGCGGCCGGAGCTGCAACGCGTTGACCAGGGCGAGATCGGATTCGGACAGCATGGTGGATCCCTCGGATTGGCAGCCTTCGTACGGCGGATCTCTCCAAAAAACGCTGCGGTGATGCACCGCCCTCTCATCATTGCCGACCAGAAGCACGGTCCGTACGGCGCCCGACGCACGAGCGCCGGTCCGGCTGGGCAGCGTCCTGGAGTTGCGGGAGTGACCTACGAGGGGAGAGGGATGACTCTGCGAGACGACGCACACGAGCTCCAGGGCGAACTGGCCGTCCTGCGCCGGGCGTTGCACCAGGAACCGGAGATCGGCCTGCACCTGCCGCGTACGCAGGAGAAGGTACTGGCCGCACTGGACGGACTGCCGCTGGAGATCAGCACGGGCACGTCACTGTCCTCCGTGACGGCGGTCCTGCGCGGCGGAGGAACCGAACCGGGCGGAGGAACCGAGCCCGGCGGCCCCGTCGTACTGCTCCGCGGAGACATGGACGGTCTACCGGTCACCGAGCGCACCGGCGCGGAGTTCACCTCCCGCATCGACGGCGCCATGCACGCCTGCGGCCACGACCTGCACACCGCCGGTCTCGTCGGCGCCGCCCGACTCCTCGCCGACCGGCGCGAACGCCTCGCCGGGGACGTGGTGTTCATGTTCCAGCCGGGGGAGGAGGGCTGGGACGGCGCCGGGCACATGGTCGAGGAGGGGGTACTCGCGGCGGCGGGCCGCCCGGTCGACGCCGCCTACGGACTCCACGTCAGCTCGTCGTCGTACCCCACCGGCGTCTTCAGCTCCCGCCCCGGCACGCTGATGGCGGCCTCGGCGGGCCTGCACGTACGGGTCGTAGGAGCGGGCGGGCACGGCTCGCGGCCGCACGCCGCGCTGGACCCGGTGCCGGCGGCCTGCGAGATGGTCACCGCGCTGCAGACGATGGTGACCCGGCGCTTCGACGTCTTCGACCCGGTCGTGGTCACCGTCGGCACCTTCCACGCGGGCACCCGGCGCAACATCATCCCGGACGACGCCGTCTTCGAGGCGACCGTGCGCACCTTCACCCCGGCCGCAGCCGAACGCGTCGCCGAGGTCGCCGTACGCCTCTGCGAGGACATCGCGGCGGCCCACGGCCTCACCGCCGAGGTCGACTTCGTCCCCGAGTACCCGGTCACGGTCAACGACGCCGCCGAGCACGACTTCCTCGCCGACACCGTCCGCGAGGCCTTCGGCGAGGAGCGCTTCGCACCGCTGACCGACCCGATCACCGGCTCGGAGGACTTCTCCCGGGTCCTGGACCGGGTGCCGGGCGCCTTCGTGTTCCTGGGCGCCGACACCACCGGCGACCCGGAGACCGCGCCCGGCAACCACTCCCCGCTCGCCGCCTTCGACGACAGCGTTGTCTCCGACGGCTCCGCCCTGCTCGCCGAACTCGCCGTCCGCCGACTGGACCGTCTCAACTCCCTTGCCAAGGAGGCGTAGTGCGCCCCTACCACCTGATCCCCGCCGTGCCCGCGCTCGCGCTGGCCCTCATGCCCTTCCTGCCGTTCGTGAACACCGACGGACTGTGGTTCGGCCTGCCCAGGATGCTCGTGTGGGGCGCGGCATGGTGCGTACTGTGCACCCCCGCACTGCTGTTGACGGAGCGTCAGATGGCTCGCGAAGGAGCCGAGTTGACCGACACCACCGCGACCGTCACGACCGCCGAGGGGGTTGACCAGTGACGACCATCCTCATCATGACGTTCACCGGCATCGGGCTGATCGGTGTCCTCGGCTTCGCCGGCCGCCGCAAGCCCGCCGCCGACCTGTCCGAATGGGCCGTGGGCGGACGGAACTTCGGCGCGGTGAGCATGTGGTTCCTCCAGGCCGGCGAGGTGTTCACCACCTTCACCTTCCTCGGCATGGCAGGCCTGGCGTTCAGCGGCGGAGTGGCGGCCCTCTACGCCCTCCCGTACGTCCCCATCGGCTACATGGTCCTGTTCTTCCTCGCCAAGCGCCTCTGGTCCCTCGGCAAGGAACGCGGCTACCTCACCCAGGGCGACTACCTGGAGGACCGCTACGACAGCAAACTCCTCGGCACAGTCGCGGCCGTCCTGGGCGTCGTCTTCGTCCTCCCGTACCTCCAACTCCAGATCACCGGGCTGGGGTTGATCGTCCAGCTGGTCACCGGCAACTCGTCCTCCGGCACCCTCAGCATGATCATCGGCAGCGTGCTGGTCGTGGCCTTCGTGCTGTGGGCGGGCCTGCACGGCGTCGCGATGACGTCGTACTTCAAGGACGTCATCATGCTGATCGTCCTGGGCGTGCTCCTCGTCGCGATCCCCTCCCACTTCGCGGGCGGAGTCAGCGCGATGTTCCACCGCATCGACAAGCTGCACCCCGAGATGCTGACGATCCACGCGGGCCCCGCCGACCAAGTCTGGTTCACCACAAGCATGTTGGTCAGCGCGATCGGCGTCGGCCTGATGTGCCTCCCGCACGCCTGGCCCGCCGTGATGTCCGCCCGCGACCCCAAGGTCCTGCGCCGCAACTACACCTGGATGCCCCTCTACGAACTCTGCCTCCTGATGCCGATCATCGTCGGCTTCGCCGCCATCCTCGTTCTCAAGCCGGGCAGTTCGGCCAACGGCATCCTCCTGACCCTGAGCAAGCAGGTCCTGCCCGCATGGGCGACGGGCCTGGTGGTGATCGCGGCGATAGCGACGGCGATGGTCCCGGCGGCAGGCATCCTGATCGGCATCTCCTCCCTGGTGGCCCGCAACATCGCCCGCGTACAGGGCGAACGCACCCAGTTCTGGATCAACCACGGCACGGTGGTGGCGGCTTGTGGCCTGTCACTGTTGCTGGCGATCTTCCGCCCCGACTTGCTGGCCAACCTCCTGCTCCTCACCTACAGCGGCACCGTCCAACTCGCCCCCGCCATCGCCCTGGGCTTCCTGACCCGCCGCCCGGTGGGCAAGGTCCCGATCCTGGCGGGCCTGTTCGTGGGCGAACTGGCCGTCATCTGGCTGACGTTCTGGAACAAGGACCTGGCGGGCAACGTCAACGTGGGCCTGATCGGCCTGGCCGCGAACCTGATCGTCCTGACCCTCGCGGTCCCCGCGGAACGTCTCCTGGCCCGCAGGACAACTCCCGCCTCCGACAAGCAGGTCGCGATGACGGCATGAACAACTCCCCACTCCGTACGGTCTTCACGGGCGGCCTGGTCTTCGACGGCACCGGCGCAGCCCCGGCCCCCGCAGACGTGGTCGTGTCCGACGGCCGCATAGTCGACGTCGGCACAGGCCTGGACGGCGACACCCAAGTCGACTGCACAGGCCGCACGTTGCTACCGGGCCTGTTCGACTGCCACGTCCACCTCACGCTCAACGGCATAGGCCTGCTGGGCGCGTTGCAGAAGCCGTTCTCGTACCAGTTCTACGAGGCGGCGGTGAACCTGCGCCGCACCCTCGAAGCGGGCATCACCACGGTCCGCGACGCGGCGGGCGCCGACCTGGGCATCAAACAGGCAGTGGAGGACGGCCTGTTGACGGGCCCCCGCGTCCAGATCTCCATCGGCCTGATCACCCAGACCGGCGGCCACGGCGACCCCTGGATGCCCTCGGGCCAGTGCGCCGGCCTAGCCGTACCGCACCCGGGCCGCCCACCCGCGATGGCCGACGGCCCCGACGAGATGCGCCGCACCGCCCGCACCCTGCTCCGCGCCGGCGCCGAGGTCCTCAAGGTGTGCACCACGGGCGGTGTCCTCTCCCCGCGCGACGACCCCCGCCACAGCCAGTTCACGCCGGAGGAACTGGACATCCTGGTGACCGAGGCGAACGCGCAGGGCCGCTACGTCATGGCCCACGCGCAAGGCGCGGACGGCATCAAGAACGCGGTCCGAGCCGGAGTCCGCTCCATAGAACACGGCATCCACCTGGACGACGAGGCAATCGACCTCATGCTGCAACACGACACCTGGCTGGTCCCCACCCTGATCGCCCCGGTATCGGTGATTCGAGCGGCCGAGTCCGGCATCCAGATCCCCGAAGCCATGCTCCGCAAGGCCAAGGAGGTAACCGAGGCCCACGCCATCTCGGTACGCCGAGCCGCAGAAGCAGGCGTCCGCATAGCCATGGGCACAGACAGCGGCATCGGCCCCCACGGCACCAACCTGGACGAGCTGGCGTTGATGGAGTCATGCGGCATGACTCCGGCCGAGGTCCTGGCGGCGACCACCTCTTCGGCGGCCCGCCTTCTGGGCTACGACGACTTGGGCACCGTAGAACCGGGCAACAGAGCAGACCTGGTCCTGGTGGAGGGCAACGCCTACGACCTGACGGGGCTCGCTTCCAACGTGACAGAGGTATGGAAGGACGGAGTCCGGGCGGCCCTATAAAGCAACGGGGCCAAGTGTCTTTAGGGGCGCGGGGAACTGCGCGACCAGCCCCCACTCACCCGCAGCCAAAGCACGACCTATAGCCACCCAGCAAATTCCAGCAACAACTCAGCATCCCGAGGCCGCCCCACGCGCAGTGCCCGCACCCCAGACTCAACCGCCCGGAACAACGTCCACCCCCGCAACCGCTCCTGATCCACATCCAAAGACTCAGCAAGTCGCTTGATCCGCCGCCGAGTTGTGGACGCCCCCGAAGGCGTAGCAATCAGATCCTCAACCCGATCCCGAACCAACCGAGCCAAATCAAACGCACACTCACCCACAACCGGATCCGGCCCCACGGCAAGCCACGGCACCCGCTCAGCCGCAAGCACCTTGCTCTGCCGAAACGTCCCATGCAGCAACCGAACCTCAGGCGGCGCAGCCAACAACGCCTCCCGAGCCTCCAACGCCGCCGAGACCAACGAGGCAACCTCAGCCCCACCGCTACCGCTGCCGCTGTCCCGCATGACCCGAGCCTGCCGCCCCGTCCGCTCGGCCACAGTCTCAAACGCATGATCACCAGGCGGCTCCACCCACAACCGCCGCAAGGTCCCCGCCGCCTCCAGCAAGGCCTTCGCCTCGGGCAACGACCGCACCGACACATCAGGATGCAACCGCTCCAACACCAGCACACCCTCGCCGGCGAACGGCTCGACAAGCTGCACGGCACCCAGCCCACCCCACCGCGCAAGCGCAGCCCGCTCACTCTCGGGCCGAGCCCGACGCGGGGCGAGCTTCAGCACGGCCGGAGTCCCATCAGCCCGCCGCACCAGCACGACCAAACTGCTGCGCCCGCCAGGCACCTGCACCCGTTCCACAGTCAACTCGCGTAGATCAACGGCCTGTTGAGCCACCTCGGGCAGCTTCTCCAACCAGTCGTCACCGCTCGGTGCCGTCTCCCCGAGCGCCCTCACCAGACGCTGCGGCGGTTCGAAAGCCATGCGCGAGTTGTTCCCTTCCTACGGTCCTGCCGTCCTGCGTCCCCGTGCGGATCACGCCGTGGGTGTCGCCGAGGCCGTGGGGGTCGCGGCCCGCTCGGCGAGACCAGGGAAGGGTACGCTCCCGCCGCGCCAGCGCACCGCGCGGACCGCCGCTTCCCGCAGAGCCTCCGTGGCCGTACCCCGTACCCCTTCCGCCGACGCCCGCACCAGGTCGGAGTAGACCCCGGCCACCCGTTCCTCCAGCTCCGCGGCGAGTTCTACGGCGGCTACCGAGTCCGGCACCGCGAACGGCAGGGCGTACGCGGCGGACGCGGCCACGGGCGTGCCGCCCAGGTCCCGCACCTCGCGGACCAGCGCGTCGCGGCGGGCGCGGTGCGCGTCGTAGGCCGCCTTGGCCTCGGTCCGCCGGCCCTCGCGGATACGGCCGCCGACGACGCCGTAGCCGTAAACAGCCGCGTGCTCGGCGGCCAACGCGGCTTGCAGCGCGGTCAGTTCCGCGACCTTCTCCTCGGCCGTCTGCTCGCTCACTTGGCACCCTCCGTCAGCAGATACGCGTGCGCGGCCCCCGCGGCGGCCACCGAGGCCAGCAGCCGGGCCAGCTCACCGGGCAGATCGAGCAGCGCCTTGGCCCGCCGGTCGGCGAGGGCCCGCTCTGCGGTGGCCAGATCGGTCAGGGCATCGCTAGGGGTCGCCGCAACGGGGGAGGGCGACGCGGACGCAGATGCCGACGGCGACGAAGAAGCCGTAGAACCGCCGCTTCCGCCGCCGAAAGCCGCCGCATGCCGTACGACCTCCGCCCGCAGCGGGTCCAGGCGGTCCGCCAGCGTCGGGTGCGCGGCGAGCACCGCGTCGTAGTGCTGGAGGAGAGTGTTGCTGTCAGAGGCCGCACGCGCGCGTGCGCGTTCGGCGGCCGATTCGCTGCCGCCCGTGGTCCCGGAGTCGTCGGCATCGGTGGAGCAGCCCACCAGGAGGGCGGCTCCGGCGGCCGAGGCGAGCAGGCTCCTTCTGCGCGGTCCCAGGAGGGTGCGCGGAGGTGGGGGGAACGGCACGGCAGATCGTCCTCGGGGGGCTCGTACGAACGAAAAGGCGGGAAGGGCAGCGCGCCCGTGATCACGGTACCCGCGCGTATGCCTGACGGCAGTCACCGGCACCGGTCCGTCCGCAGGTGGACGGCAACACACCTCGGGACCGGATACCCTTTGAGCAGACACGCGCCCTACCCACAACAGCACACGCGGCCGAGGAGTCACCCGGATGAGCACGACCCAGAGCGAGAGGCTGCGAGAACTGCTGGAACCGCTCGTCGGCTCCCAGGGACTCGATCTCGAAGAGGTCGCGGTGGACTCGGTGGGACGCAAGCGGGTGCTGCGCGTGGTCGTCGATTCCGACACCGGTGCCGACCTGGACCAGATCGCCGATGTGAGCCGCGCGCTCTCGGCGAAGCTCGACGAGACCGACGCGATGGGCGCGGGCGAATACACCCTTGAGGTCGGGACGCCCGGAGCCGAGCGCGAGCTCACCGAACACCGTCACTACGTACGCGCCACCGACCGGCTGGTGAAGTTCCAGCTGGCCGAGAGCGGTGAGCTGGTCGCCCGGATCATCGAGGTGGACGACGACGGCATCGACGTCGAGGTGCCCGGCGTGAAGGGGCGCAAGCCCACCGCCAAGCGGCTCGCCTTCGCGGACGTCGTCAAGGCGCGCGTCCAGGTCGAGTTCAACCGCAAGAACAAGAACGACGAGCACGTAGAAGACGTAGAAGACGTAGAAGACACTGAGAACGAAGAGGAGGCGTAGCCGTGGACATCGACATGAGTGCCCTGCGGGGCTTGGTGCGGGAGAAGGAGATCTCCTTCGACCTGCTGGTCGAGGCGATCGAGTCGGCCCTCCTCATCGCCTACCGCCGTACCGAGGGAAGCCGCCACCACGCGCGCGTGAAGCTCGACCGGGACACCGGCCACGTGACGGTGTGGGCGAAGGAGGACCCCGAGGACCTGGAGGAGGGGCAGGAGGCGCGCGAGTTCGACGACACCCCGTCCGACTTCGGGCGGATCGCCGCCACCACCGCCAAGCAGGTCATCCTGCAGCGGCTGCGCGACGCCCAGGACGACGCGACGCTCGGCGAGTACGCGGGCCGTGAGGGCGACATCGTCACCGGCGTGGTCCAGCAGGGCCGCGACCCGAAGAACGTGCTCGTCGACATCGGCAAGCTGGAGGCCATCCTGCCGGTGCAGGAGCAGGTCCCCGGCGAGACGTACCCGCACGGCCTGCGCCTTCGGTCGTACGTCGTCCGGGTGGCGAAGGGTGTGCGCGGTCCGTCCGTGACGCTCTCCCGTACGCATCCCAATCTGGTGAAGAAGCTGTTCGCCATGGAGGTGCCGGAGATCGCCGACGGGTCGGTGGAGATCGCCGCCATCGCGCGCGAGGCCGGCCACCGTACGAAGATCGCCGTCCGCTCCACCCGCAGCGGCCTGAACGCCAAGGGTGCCTGCATCGGCCCCATGGGCGGCCGGGTGCGCGCGGTGATGGGCGAGCTGAGCGGCGAGAAGATCGACATCGTCGACTGGTCGGACGACCCGGCCGAGATGGTCGCCAACGCGCTCTCCCCGGCGCGGGTCTCCAAGGTCGAGGTGGTGGACCTCGCGGCCCGCTCCGCGCGCGTGACGGTGCCGGACTACCAGTTGTCCCTGGCGATCGGCAAGGAAGGGCAGAATGCCCGACTTGCGGCCAGGCTCACCGGGTGGCGCATCGACATCCGTCCGGACACCGAACAGCCGTCCGACCAGGCCGGGGAATAGATCTCGGCCGCGAGTGGCTTAGATCACGACAACAACCGTTCGATTCTTCCCCCGAAGGGGTGAGGTCGGTGCGGGGAGGTAGACTTAGCAGTGTCTGGCCGGACGCGAGCCCGCGCATGCCCTGAACGCACCTGTGTGGGGTGTCGGGAGCGAGCGGCCAAGAAGGACCTGCTGCGCATCGTGGCGGTCGAGGGCGAATGCGTCCCCGATCATCGCGGTACGCTGCCCGGCCGGGGCGCGTATCTGCACCCCGCCCTGGTCTGTCTCGACCTGGCGGTACGCCGCCGGGCGTTCCCACGGGCGCTGCGTGCCCAGGGAGCGCTCGACACAAAGGCGTTGCGTCTCTACGTCGAGCAGGCGACACAGTAAGAGCGAGTCGTACGGAACCTCCGTGCGGCCCGGTATTCCGCGAGTTGGAAGTAGGTCGAGATTGCGATGAGCACTCGATGAGCACGCGATGAGTACGCCCATGAAGTAGCGACGGTCCGGACGCACCCGGACCTAAAAGGAGCGAAGTGGCTAAGGTCCGGGTATACGAACTCGCCAAGGAGTTCGGGGTGGAGAGCAAGGTCGTCATGGCCAAGCTCCAAGAACTCGGTGAATTCGTCCGTTCGGCGTCCTCGACGATCGAGGCGCCCGTTGTACGCAAGCTGACAGACGCCCTCCAGCAGGGCAACGGAGGCGGCAAGCCCGCCCCCGCGCGCAAGGCTGCCCCGGCACGTCCGGGCGCCCCCTCTCCGGCGCAGGGTGCCCGTCCGGGTCCTGCCGCCCCGCGCCCGCCGGCCCCGAAGCCGGCCGTCGCCGAGAGCGCCGTCGAGGCTCCCGCCGCCCCGGCCGCGCCCGCCGCACCGGCCTCCGCCGGCGGCCCCCGTCCGGGTCCGCGGCCCGCGCCGCGTCCGGCTCCGGCCTCGCCGGCGCCGACCACACCCGAGTTCACCGCCCCCCCGGCGGCTCCCGTGGCTCCGGCCGCGCCTGCCGCCCCTGCTTCTACGGGCGGTTCCAGCTCTGCCCCGCGTCCGGGCGCCCCGCGTCCGGCCGGCCAGGCCCCCCGTCCGGGCGGTGCCCGTCCGGCCGGTCCCGGCCAGGGTGGTCAGGGTCGTGGCGACCGTCCCGAGCGCAGTGACCGCGGCGACCGTCCGGGCGCCCCGCGTCCGGCCGGTCAGGGCGCGCGTCCCGGTGCTCGTCCGGCCGGTCCCCGTCCGGGCAACAACCCGTTCACCTCCGGTGGTTCCACCGGCATGGCGCGCCCCGGGGCTCCCCGTCCCGGTGCCCCGCGTCCCGGCGGTCAGGACCGTCCGGGCGGTGCTCCCGGTGGCGCTCCGCGTCCGCAGGGTGCCGGTCAGGGCGGTCCCCGTCCCCAGGGCGCTGCGGGCGGTGCCCGTCCGGGTGCTCCCGGTGGCGCGCGTCCGAGCCCGGGCGGCATGCCCCGCCCGCAGGGCGGCGCTCCGCGTCCCGGCGGTGGCCCCGGTGGCAACCGTCCGAACCCCGGCATGATGCCGCAGCGTCCCGCTGCGGGTAGCCCCCGTCCCGGTGGCGGCCCCGGTGGCCGTGGTCCCGGTGCCGGCGGCGGTCGTCCCGGTGGTCCGGGTGCCGGTGGCGGTCGTCCCGGTGGCGGCGGCGGCTTCGCCGGTCGTCCGGGTGGCGGCGGTGGCGGTTTCGCCGGTCGTCCCGCGGGTCCCGGTGGCGGTGGCGGCGGTTTCGCCGGTCGTCCGGGTGCTCCCGCCGGTGGCGGCGGTGGCCGTCCCGGCTTCGGTGGCCGTCCCGGTGGTCCGGGTGGCCGCGGTGGCACACAGGGCGCCTTCGGTCGTCCCGGTGGTCCCGCGCGTCGTGGTCGCAAGTCGAAGCGGCAGAGGCGCCAGGAGTACGAGGCCATGCAGGCCCCGTCGGTCGGCGGTGTGATGCTGCCTCGTGGCAACGGACAGTCCGTCCGTCTGTCGCGCGGTGCGTCCCTCACCGACTTCGCCGAGAAGATCAACGCCAACCCGGCGTCGCTCGTCGGCGTGATGATGAACCTCGGCGAGATGGTCACTGCCACGCAGTCCGTCTCCGACGAGACGCTGAAGCTCCTCGCGGACGAGATGAACTTCGTCCTCGAGATCGTCAGCCCCGAGGAGGAGGACCGCGAGCTGCTCGAGTCCTTCGACATCGAGTTCGGCGAGGACGAGGGTGGCGAGGAGTTCCTCGTCGCGCGTCCGCCGGTCGTGACCGTCATGGGTCACGTCGACCACGGTAAGACCCGCCTCCTCGACACCATCCGCAAGACGAACGTCGTCGCGGGCGAGGCCGGCGGTATCACCCAGCACATCGGTGCTTACCAGGTCGCGACCGAGGTCAACGGCGAAGAGCGTCGCATCACCTTCATCGACACCCCGGGTCACGAGGCGTTCACCGCCATGCGTGCCCGTGGTGCCAAGTCGACCGACATCGCGATCCTCGTGGTGGCGGCCAACGACGGTGTGATGCCCCAGACGATCGAAGCGTTGAACCACGCCAAGGCGGCCGACGTGCCGATCGTGGTCGCGGTCAACAAGATCGACGTCGAGGGCGCCGACCCGACCAAGGTGCGCGGTCAGCTCACCGAGTTCGGTCTGGTGGCCGAGGAGTACGGCGGCGACACCATGTTCGTCGACATCTCCGCCAAGCAGGGCCTCAACATCGAGAGCCTGCTGGAGGCCGTGATCCTGACCGCGGACGCCTCGCTCGACCTGCGGGCCAACCCGGAGCAGGACGCGCAGGGCATCGCGATCGAGTCCCACCTGGACAAGGGCCGCGGCGCCGTCGCGACCGTCCTGGTCCAGCGCGGCACCCTGCGGGTCGGCGACACCATGGTGGTCGGCGACGCCTACGGCCGGGTCCGCGCGATGCTCGACGACAAGGGCGACAACGTGGAAGAGGCGGGTCCCTCGACCCCGGTCCTCGTCCTCGGACTCACCAACGTCCCGGGCGCCGGCGACAACTTCCTCGTCGTCGACGAGGACCGCACGGCACGTCAGATCGCCGAGAAGCGGGCGGCGCGCGAGCGCAACGCCAACTTCGCCCGGCGCGGAGTCCGGTTCTCCCTGGAGAACCTGGACGAGGCCCTCAAGGCCGGTCTGGTGCAGGAACTCAACCTCATCATCAAGGGCGACGCGTCCGGTTCGGTGGAGGCTCTCGAGTCCTCGCTGCTCCAGCTCGACGTCGGCGAAGAGGTCGACATCCGCGTCCTGC
>Ga0307515_10003218_pt1 | contig 34549 bp, 25 predicted proteins | sample 17_EM_MG_FD_194513 | JGI IMG/M metagenome (GOLD analysis project Ga0307515, IMG submission 194513) | Populus trichocarpa ectomycorrhiza microbial communities from riparian zone in the Pacific Northwest, United States - 17_EM | ecosystem: Host-associated > Plants > Roots > Unclassified | place...
TAAATATTAAATATTAAATCTTAATTATTAAATAATAAAAATAAATAAAAAATAATAAATTAAAAATTAAAAATTAAAAATTAAAAATAAAAATTAAAAATTAAAAATTAAAAATTAAAAAATAATTATTAAAAATTAAAAATTAAAAATTCATTATTAAATTATAAATAAAAAAATGTATCTACTTTTGATTAAAAATAAATTTATAAAAAATTGAAATTTTTAAGAGTTATTCATTATTTAATTATAAAATATTTTAAATTACAACTAAATATTAATGATATAAAAAAAATTATAAACTAATTTATATTACTATTAAAATTATTACACTAAAAAAATTATAATAAAATAAAATAATTGTATATTTATTTTATATAAATTTAAAAAGTATAAAAAAAATAAACAAAAAATAAAAATAAAAAAATATCTCATTATAAAATATTTAAAGGAAAATATTAAAAACATTAGTTATTAGAATCTAGAAGAGAGTAAAATTTTCTCTTTTTAAAAATTAATCTATATTTTATATAATTTTAATAAATATAAAAAAAGGTTTTAAAAAATTTAAATAATTTTATAATTATAAATTAATTATAAAATTATTTTTATGGGTTTAAATTTAAAATTTAAAATTTAAAAATTAAAATTGGTATAGATTTAAAATCTCTTTTTATTACAAAAAAAAATGTATCCATTAAAAAAATTGAAAATTAAAAATTAAATATTAAATATTAAATATTATTAAGACATTATTTAAATTATTTAGAAACAATTCACCAAAATAAAAAATAAAAAATTAATATATTATATAATAAATAAAATTTATGTGATTTAGAAATATCAAAATTATAAAATTTGAATATAAAATTTTTAATTGTTTATTATTATTATTATTATTATTTTTTATTATTATTATTATTATTATTATTATTATTATAGATAAAGTTAAATTGTTTATAATCTTTTTGGAAATTTACTATTTTAATTTATGTTGTATTTATTAAATAAATTTTACAATTATCTTCAGAAAAAGAATAAAATTTAATAATATTCTCACTATATCACTATAATAAAATAAATATTTATCTAAGTTTTCTTTATTTTGATAGTTTTTTATAAGTAATTAATTTTTTTAATTTATAAATTATAATTCTATATTGTGATTTAATTATATGTTGATTCCTAAATTCTTAAGGTAACACTACTTCTTCTATAACAGTAATTTTCAATCCTTAAATTTCAATAAACATAAAATCTATTTAATTATCTTATTCTTATTCTTATTCTTATTTTTAATTTTATTCTTAATTTTATTCTTATTTTTATTCTTATTCTTATTCTTATTCTTAATTTTATTCTTATTTTTATTTTTATTCTTATTCTTATTCTTAATTTTATACTTATTTTAATTTTGTTACAATTTTTATTTTTTATAATTTATTATTTATAATTTATTATTTATAATTTATTATTTATTATTTATTATTTATTATTTATTATTTATTATTTATTTTTAACAAATAAAATTTTAATTAAAAACCTAAACATTATATAATATTAATAACTTTTATAATATCTTTAAAGGAAACATATTAACTTATAAAATAATTTAATACTAATCAAATATTAAGTATTTAGTTCCTAAAGAAGGATACATAAAAGTAATAAAATTTTTTAGAGAAGAAAAACTTTAAATTTTAAATAAATAAAATTATTTTTGTTATATTAATTTAAATAAAATTTTAATGTAACTAATATAACATTATATAAAATTTTAATAAATAAATTAAAATTTAAAATGAAAAACATCAAATATTACATAATAAATCAATTATTTTTAAAATAAAAAATGTTTAATTAAAATTGTTAAAAACCTTCTTAAATTTTAAAAATAATTAAATAAATAATAGTAAGTAAAAATCCAAATCCAACAAAATTTAATAATAATAAATTTAACTAAAAAATAATAAAATACACAAAAAGTATAAAAATTTTTTTTAATAATCATCCAAAAATTTACTTTAAATTTTATTTATTAAATTAAAAACAAAATTAAAAAAACTAACAAACAAAACAAAATAAAAAAATGAATCAAAAAAAGTATTATATATATTTTAAATTGTATTATTAATATTAGTTTTATTATTCTTTAATATATCAATAATCAGTAATATAATAATTATTTTTTTATTATAATTTTTATTTTTATTTTAAATTTTATTTTTTATTTTTTATTTGTTATTTGTTATTGTATTAAGGTTAAAATTTAAAGGGTTGTTGCCTGAATGGTAAAGGGGGTTATCTGTAAAATAATTGATCATATTGATCAGGAGAGGTTCGATTCCTTTACAGCTCATAAAATAAATTATTATTGTTATTGTTATTGTTATTGTTATAATACAAACGTTTATTTAACAAAAATAATTAACAAAAAGTAAATAATCAGTCAAATAATAAGAAAATAAAACATACTTTTAATTTAAATTTAAATAGATATTAATTCTAATTTTCTTTTCTTTAAATCAGAAGAAAAAATATTATTAATTTTTATTATAAAGTAATAATATTTAATTATATTTTATTTGTTAATTATTTTTGTTATTCTTATTTTTTATTTCTTAATTTATTATTATTAATTATTATTTATAAATTAAACAAAAATCTAAAAGAAAGTGACATTTCTTGTAAATGTAATCAAAATGAATACATTAAAAAAAAACACAAATAATAAAAGTAAGAAAAATATATTTATTTTAGATTTGCATTCCTTTTGTTAGGCATCTTTTCCTTTTTTTATTCAGTCATAGGACAGGCCAGAACATCTACAACCCTAATTTTAATGGGTATATCAACATGACACTATATTTATTAACATTTTTGTTTAAATTTAAAATAAAGATAGCATATTATTGAGAGAAAATAAAAATAAAATTAAATAATTAAATTAATTATAAATTATTTATAACAATAGTATTATTGGAAGAAAGAAAATTCTTTATTTTGTATAATAACTAAAGTTAAAGAATAAAAAGAAAAGACTATAAATAAAATACATTTATATTTTATTTATTGAATATAGATTTAAATTATTCCCCTCCTTTTCTTGCTATACCTATAAAATTCAATTGAATGTATAATTTATACATTAATACTAAATTATAATTTAAATCACGGCAGAGTACAATAAATAATATATATCAAGGATTTTAATTTTAACAAATTACCATTTGGTTAAAAGAGATACATATCTATCTTTATTTTTATATTTTAATTTATTTTAAAAGGGATAGGAGAGGAAAGTAGAGGGATAGAAGATGGCCAACCACAACATAAAAATAATCTTTTGTTTTCTTTTTTTATAATTCCAATCATATATATAATTCTTATAGTTCTCATCATTATTTCATTTCCATTATTTTTCATAATTACCATATTTTGTTATAATTTCTATTTAAATAAAAAACAGGACGAAAACTTCTCTTTTTAGATATCTAAAAAAAGACCTAGTTTTATAGTTTTTAATAGAAAAAGTAGATAAAAAATTTTAATTTAAGTTTTTTGTGTTGTGATACATTTATTTTTTTTTAAATTAATAGAAAATAAACAGAGGACGTGTGGTAGAGTTGGTTTAATACGATCGTCTTGAAAACGATTACTGAATAAGTCGTGAGTTCGAATCTCACTATGTCCGGATTATATAATAATTTAAATGTAAAAAATAAAATATTTTATTTTCCGTTTCAATCTTTTTAATCTTTTCATTTTTTTTTAATTTTTTAATTTTTTAATTTTTTAATTTTTTAATTTTTTAATTTTTTAATTTTTTAATCTTTTCATTTTTTTTTTAAATTTTAAGGCAAAATAAACAAAGAAGAATAAATAAGGAAGAAGTTTTGGATCTTTTATTTGGATCTTTTATCTTTGATCTTTTATTTTTTTATTCTGAGGATAGGTTGAGTCGACATCGAATTTAAATAAGTTTTAAATATTATAGTATTTATTTTAGACTATATCTTTATTTTTATTTAAATAAAAAATTTTATTATGTAGTCGTTGAGGCTAAATTTTATAATAGCCTGCTTATTAAAATTTAATTATTTTCTAAGCATAAAGATCAATTTTAAGTTTAATGTAAAAAACTATCTGTTTTAAGTTTTGTTTTATTTTTGTCGAATAATAATTACTTTATTTTTTTTAAGTAGTAATTTATTATGTTTAGCTGCATATTTAACATTTTTTTTCATTAGTTTCTAGAAATTCGGCTGCTGAAGAGATCGAATCATAAGTTGTGGTAATATTTTTTTCTATGTCCAATAACTCGACAGGAAGTCTTTTTTTAGTATTTAGTGATTTAAAAAAGGTCTAATTTTATTCTCTAGTGTTTCTTCGGTATGTTTTTAACCTAAAGAAGAACCTGCTTTTCTTAAAATATATTTCAACTTAAAAAAAACATAACAAAAATAAAGCATATATTTTGCATTTATTAAAAAATAAAAATATATCTTGCATTTATTATTTTTAACTAAAGCTCATGATTTAAGGGTAGAATAATTTCTTGATAAGGAATCTGTAGAAGTTCGAATCTTCTTGAGCTTATATATACATTTAAAAACATTAAACAAAAATAAATAAGGTTTATCTTTATAAGTTATTCTAAATAATTCTAAATAATTCTAAATAATTCTAATCCTAAATAATTATGACATTTATTTCTTTATTTCTTTTAATTTATATTATTATTTTATTTTTATTTTATTATTTCTTTTTAAAAATTTTAAATTTAACCATAAAATTTATTTTCAATCTAAATTTAAATTAATAATTTTAATTTTCTTCTTCCTCTTTCTTTTTTTTAAATTATAAGACAAGGACAATAATATTTTAATAAAATTTTAATCTCCAATCCTCATTTTTATTTTCAGTATTTAAAGATTAAAAATAATTATATTTTTTAGACTTTAATATAATAATAGAGGGTTTACTCTTAAACAATAAAAATTAAAACAAAAGGAAAAGTTTTAAAAAAAGTTATAACCAAATATATACCTTTTAATTAAAATTTTAAATATATTGATTAATAGATATTTTTAAATTTATTGCGTTATGTATTCATTTTTATTTTTTAAAAAAAAGAGCTAATAGGTTTTATATAACCTAAATTTGTAAAAACTTTCTTATAAGCTATGCCTCAACTTTTACCTTTTTATTTTTTAAATCAACTATCATTTTCTATTTTTACTTTAATTGTAATAATTTTTATTTTCTCTAAATTTATTTTACCTTTATTTACTTTTCAACAAGTTGTACGTATGTACATAACTAAATTAAGTAAAATATCTTAATTTATATCCATTTTGCTTTATTAAAAATTTAACTTAAAAATAAATTAATTAAAAGTTAATTATAATTTTTAATTTAATAATAATTTAAATCATTTATTCTAAACTAAAAATAAAAATACACTACGCAAATAATTGTTACCAAATATATTTTTCTTGTTTTATAATTTTATTAGTTTAAATTATTTTTTTTAACACAGTTAAAAATAAAGTTATAAAGTATATTGATTTTTTTTTTAATTTATTCAATATTAAATAACTTAAATCATAATTTATAAAAAAATGAAAGAATTTTTTTGGATTTTAAATAGGACTAAAAATTTTATCTTTTATCTTTGATAATAATAATAAAGTTATATTTACTATTTTTATAAAATTTAATAACTATATTTTTTTTATAATATAAATTTAATCGGCCTTCAATGTATTATAAAATAAAAGGTTATATTATATTGATATTACTATGTTCATTCATTCTCCTTTAGATCAATTTGAAGTTGTGAGTCTTTTAGGATTTTCTTCTGCTTTAATTGGAAATTTTCATATTTCATTCACTAATTTTGGTTTATATTCTTTAATAATTTTATTTATTGTTATAGGTTTTCATATTTTAAGTAATAATGAAAATTCGCTTATACCTTCAAAATGATCTATTTTTTTTGAAAGTATATATGTTACTGTTTTATCAATGGTAAAAAACCAAATAGGATCTAACCAAGAAATATATTTACCTTTAATATATTCATTATTTTTTTTTATTTTAATTTCTAATTTAGTAGGAAATATTACTTATTCATTTACAATTACTACTTCTGTTATATTAACTTTAGGTTTAAGTGTAATTGTTTTTTTAGGATTTACAATTTTATCTATTTCAATACATAAATTCAATTTTTTCAGTACGTTTATTCCGGAAGGATGTCCTTTACCTTTAGTTCCACTGTTAGTTTTAATTGAACTAGCTTCATATTGTTCTAGAGCAATTTCTCTAGGAGTAAGACTTTTCAGTAATATGACTGCGGGCCACGTTCTTTTAGCAATTTTATCTAATTTCTTTTTTAAAGGATTTAGTAGTGGTTTAGTATTTTTCTTTATAACATTATTCCCATTTTTATTATTCTTAGCAATATTAATGTTAGAAGTTTCAGTTTCAGTAATTCAAGCCTATGTTTTTATACTTTTAACTTGTTCTTATATCAAAGGTGCTATCTACTTACATTAAGTTCTTATTAAAATCTAATTTAAATAAAGACTTACATATTTCTAGAAATTTAATCAAGTACACAATACTAAACCTATAAAATAAGTTAAGTTAACTTTTTAAATTTTGTATTTGTATGCAGCAAAACCTAAATTAATTATTTCAATATTCTTATTTGTTATTTAGAATTTCATTTTTTTTTCTAATTTAATTAAATTTCTAAATCTAACTTACTTTAATTTTAATCTTAAACTTTATTTGCCACTTACTTTAATCTAATCCCCTTTTTTTTTATGGAGTTTTAATAATAATTATCATAAAAAGTTTTATATAATTTTTATATTTTATTTTAGTATAAATTCTTTTTTTTTAATTTTTACTTTTCTTATATTTTATAAATTTTTAATTTTTAGGATTTTCAGCTTAGGCTTTTGCGGTTTATTTTATATGTTTTTCTTATGTTTATGTTTATGTTTAGTCTAAAGTTACTAAAAGAGTATTAAATATTTCGTATTTATTATATTTGGAGTTCCTTTACACATTTATTTTATTTAACAATATTTATAAAATAAATAGATTAAAAAATATATTTATTATTGAGGTAGAAGGAAATAAAATAAAATTAAATAATAATAATAATAATAATAATAATAATAATAATAATAAAGTTATATTTACTATTTTTATAAAATTTAATAACTATATTTTTTTTATAATATAAATTTAATCGGCCTTCAATGTATTATAAAATAAAAGGTTATATTATATTGGGAGAAAAATAAAAAAAAATAAATTAAATAAATAAATAAATAAATAAATAAATAAATAAATATCAAATACATAACAAAAATTAATATAATTATGAGATTATGTAAATTAATATTAGAACAAAATTAACAAATTATTTGTTAATTATCGTATAAAATTTAATTGATAATTAAATTATAATTATAATATTTATTTTTATTTTATGAGTCTGTTTTATTTATTTTTCTTATTTTATTAATTTGCTTTAATTAAATCTAATTATTTTCTTTTTTTAAATTTAAAACAAGAAACAAAGATAATAAAAAATTAAAAATATAAAATATAAAATATAAAATATAATATATCAAATATCAAATATCAAATATCAAATATTTTAATTTATAATTTTATATTTATTTTAAGAGATTAAAAAAAAATGATCATCTTTTGGGTCCTTTTAAGTATATTGTGTAAGTCTTTACCTTGGTTTAAAAATAATTTATCAAATTTAAGTTTTATTAGACTGAGTTGTTTAAGTATTTTTTTTAGTATTTTTTTAATTGGTAACATGGTAAATATAAAAAATATTGGAACAGGAATAAGTATTTATAATGGTTTCTTAAATATTTCTTATTATAATCAAATAATAGAAATGTTTATATACTTTATAGGTTCTTTAATACTATTTTCCTTACTTCCAAATAAAATAAAATTAAATGATAATGAAAGACCTGAAATTATTGGTTCTTTAGGTATACAGGCTGGTTGATTATTTAACTACCCTTTAATTATTTTATTTAATTTATTAGGTGCTTCTTGTCTAATCACTTCTTCAGATTTATTGTTTTTATATATTTCTATTGAATTACAATCTTTCTCTCTTTATATACTATCAAGTTTAAATAAAAACTCTATTCCAGCTACAGGAGCAGGTTTAAAGTATTTTTTAATTGGTGGATTAGCATCTTGTTTTATTTTATTAGGTATAGGTTTAATTTATAGTTCTACGGGACTTACTCAATTTGATTCTTTATCTATGTTAACCTTTCCTAATTATAATTATTTCAATTTAAATTTAATATTTAGTCAATCAAATTTTAAGTTATGATTAGAAAGTGGTATAATATTTATTGTAGTAGGTTTATTGATTAAATTAGGTTCTGCACCTTTCCATCAATGAGCTCCTGATGTATATGATAAAGTGCCTACAAAAGTAACTATTTGATTAGTTTTAATTCCTAAATTATCTATATTTATTTTATTATTTGAATTATTTAATATTTTTTTAATATCAGGTAGATCCTTTTCTGAGTATTATTTACTCCTACATGAATCTGTATCTACTTTTGAATCTTATTTATTTGGAAGTCAATATTTGTTACCAGAAAAAGGCACAACTATAATAAATAGTTTTAATATTTTTACACCAGAATCAATTTCAATTACAAAGGATATATTGGAATTTACTTCTTCTGAAAATTTTTATTTACCACAAAATCTTTTAATTTTAAGTTCTTTAATTTCTTTTATTATTGGTGCTTTATTAGGACTATCTCAAATTAGAATAAAACGACTTCTAGCTTTTAGTGCTATTTCTCACATAGGGTTTTTACTTTTATCTTTATCTATTAATACAGAAATTTCAATTGAATCTTTCTTCTTCTATTTAATTCAATATACCTTAACAAATCTTAATATTTTTTTAATATTATTATCTTTTGGTGTTATTTTAGATCCTTTATCTTATTTTAAAGGTTCTTTAACAAATATTATTAAATTAGATAAAAATAATACTATTAATAAACAAAATAATGATAAGGTAGCAAACACAACACTACCTTACTCTGAATTAGGATTAGATTTTAATAAAAATAATAGTGAAGGTTTAGCGAAAGATATTAATTTCATTTCTGAATTAAAGGGAGTATTTAATGTAAACCCTATTTTAAGTTTATCGTTAGCTATATGTCTTTTCTCACTTGGTGGTGTTCCTCCTCTACTTGGTTTCTTTGCAAAACAACAGGTCCTTTATGCCTCAATATCTTCTGAATTTATATTCTTGTCTTTTGTAGCTATTATAATGAGTGTTATAAGTGCTTACTACTATCTTAAAATTATAAAAGTTTCACATTTTGAGAATGTATCTGATGTAAAATTTAAAGAGTTACTATCCTTTTTGATTAAGCATGCTAATATAAAAGATATAAACAATTTGGAATTAACCAAAGAAAATAAAGAAAATAAAGAATATTATTTAAATTTAAGTTCCTGCTCCGCTAGCCCCGAAACAGAAATTCTTTCTAATGGAATTACTTTTTTAATTTCATTATTAACTTTAATTATAACTCTATTTATAATTAAACCTAATTTATTATTAAATAGCACTCACATTTTAGCTCTAAATATTTTTTATACTTAATATTTACCCAAGATGAGTTATCCTATTATAAATCCTACAATAATAACACTTTTTATATTTTTACCTGTTTTAATATTAATTTTATTAGGTTTAAACTTGTTATTAGCTACCTTTAATCCCGATCCTGAAAAAACTACAAGTTTTGAATGTGGCTTCAGCCCGATTTACGGACAAACTAGAAATCCTTTTCATATCCAATTTTATTTAGTTGCAATTTTATTTCTGATATTCGATCTTGAAATCTTCTATTTGTTTCCTTTAACTGTTTCGTTAAATAAAGTATCTTTTTATGGATTTTCAATTTTTGTAGTCTTCTTTGTAATACTAACTATAGGTTTCGTTTATGAGTTAGGCCATAAAGTTCTGGATTTTACAAATAATATTTCTTCTTCTAATTCAACAGAAGCGTCCAACACGTGGAAAAACTAATTTAGTTAAAATTAAATTTAACTGTTCACGAGGATATAAACCACGATTTTATTCGACTTCTATAAAAAAAAACTATAATCCTGTGGTTGTTTATGCTAACGCAGATTTAGAAAAATTAAAAATTTTTACAGAAAATAAAGGTAAAAGTGGTGTTTATCTTTGAACAAATTTAATTAATAAAAAACTTTATGTTGGAAGTAGTCCAAACCTTTACAGAAGATTTTTTTTTTATTTTTCTATAAAATATTTACTTAACTATAAATTTCATTCTATCTTTTTAAAAGGTTTATTAAAGTATGGTTATTCTAATTTTAAACTTGAAATTTTAGAATATTGTGAACCTAATAGATGCTTGGAAATAGAACAAAATTATATAAATCTTTTAAATCCTGAGTATAAGATATTAAAAAAAGCAGGTTCTTCTTTAGGGTTTAAGCATAGTGAAGATTATAAAGAAAAAATGAGAATTTCCAAAAAAATTAAAAATAATACTGCTGCAGGAACAGTTGCTGTATCCAAACCTGTAGTAGTTATTGATACCTGAACCTCTACAACTACAACTTACCTTTCAATTAGCAAAGCAGAGGCAGCTTTAAGTGCCGGTAATGGGAGTTTAAGTAAAAGCTTAAAATCAAAAAAAAAGTTATACCGAAAAAGATATTTTATTAATTTGTTGGCCTCTACTTCTGATATTAATTAAAAGATAGTGTTCGACTTGAATTTTTTTTCTTTTTACGAAATAAGTAGTTTTAAATAAAATTTCAATTTAAGTGTTTTCAGTTTTCTTAATTTTTTTTTTTTAATATTAACTATAGGTTTCGTATACGGATTAGGACACAAAGTTTTAAATTTTACAAATTAAATTTCTGCTTCAAAGGTTAATCTAAACCAAGAATATGACAATTAACAAATTAAACTGACCAATAAGTCAAATTCAAGCGGTTCGATAACCACAGCGATTTAATACTTCTTTGTTAGGTAGAAACTATCATGAATCGACTTTATAAAGTAATTATGAAAACCTAACCTTAATAAAGGGTAATTTTGTAATTCCTCATCAAGCAGCATTAGAACATAATATATTTTTTTTTAATTAAATCCAAAACTAAACGTTATAAAAAGCAGTAATTGTTCCATTAAAAATTTTAACTCATCACCTGAGCAAAAAAAAATTAATAATAAGAATTTTCTCCTCTAAAAAAAGTAAAATTAATTTACAATTATTAACACAATAAAAGGGGAAATAAAAGTATTTACAACAATTAATTCCACAAGCTAATACTCCAGAAAAATGGCTCTTTACTTACCTTTAACTATTATTTAAAATGGTTGAGGCTTAAAAAATAACGTCTAAAAATGGATAATTTATAAATATAAATCTAAAGCTGAATAATAATAAAAAAAAAATAAAATAGTTATTAAGGTGTTTATTTGGAATAAAAATAATTTAAAATTAGAGGTTTATTTATAAAAAAATTTTCATTTCTCAGTTATTTTATTTGAGTTTATTTAATTAAAATTTTTTATTAATTACCCATTAAAAACATTTAATAAATTTTCAAGATCAACCCTTTTTTTTAATTCATTCTATATAAAAGTTGGTACGTAAATTTGACTTTAAAGCATATAAAAAGTTCATTGAAAAATAAATTTAAAAAGTTTATTTTCCTAGTTTAAATTTTTAATTATTTAATACTCTCTCTTTGATAAATTCAATTTTATTTTTAATCATTTTCTTAAATTTTTCTATCTTGTTCCCTTAACAGTAACTTCAAACAAAATATCTTACTACGGTTTTAATTTTTTTTTTCTTGTATTCTTTATAATTCTAACATTAGGTTTTAAAAATTTAGATTTTACTCATAGAGCTCATAGAGATTAAATAAAAAAAAGATTTTCCAAAAGATAAAAATAAGTTATAAAAAAATATATAATATTAAAATTTTAATTTAAAAGGTTAAATTTTATTTTTATGTTAATGTTTATTCTTATTTTTATGTTAATGTTTATTCTTATTTTTTTTTAATTTTTATTTTTATTTTTTTTTAATTTTTATTTTTATTTTTCTTTTTCTGTTTCTACTTTTTTTAAACTTAAAAATATATTTTGTTTGTGCTGTGTGCTGTGATACACCAGCATATTTTTATTACTTTTATTACTTTTATTTTTATACTAACTATTTTTTTTATATTTAATAGCTAAATTTAATTTTATACAAAAATATCTTACTTATATTATTACAATATTAAATTTTAATTTATATTTAATTCTACAAAAGTATTTTAATTTTTTTTCTTTCCTTTTCTGTCTGGCCTTTCTGTTTTTAAAAATAAAAAAGACAAGAAAGAAAGACAGGCAGACAAAATTTTTAAAATTTTTCACTAAATTTAAAAACAAAAACTTAATTAAATTAGAATATTTACAAAAATTTTAAAGCCAGTTATAAATTAAATTTTAAAATTTAAAATAACTAAATATATTAATTAAACTAATTTGTAAATTATTTAATAAACTTAAATTTTTATTAGTACAGCATTATACTTTTAATAATTTAATTAAAAAATTAAATTAAATATATAAAAGAAGAATGTAGTCATAAGGAAGAAGGCAAAATTTTTTTATTTTTGTTTCTTTTTTTTTAACTAAAATTTATATTTTTTTTTTCCTCGATCTCGAGTTATTGAAAAAGAAATTTAAACTATAATATTAAATTAATCAGCTTATTGATTAAAAAAAAATATCAAAAAATGAATTATAAACTCAAAATATTTATTTTTTTTTTATTTTCTTTTTGTTATTTTATATTTTTTTTTTCTTGTTCTTTAATAATTATAGCATCAAACCACAGCATATTTTTTTTTATAAATAAGTATAAATTTAATTTTCTATTTATAAAATTCTTAAATATTAATTAGGACTAAGACTATTTTTTTTATGACGTCAAATAGATACCTTAAATTTGGTATTTTTTTTTTAGTATATTGTGCTATAAACATATTTTTATTTGAAATTATTTACATACTTCGATACTTATCATTTTTTGCTGTAAATATTAAAAATAATACTTTAATTTTTATACAAAAAACATTATTTTTAAATTTTTCATAACTGAATAATTTATTGTGAAACTATTTATATTTATTCTTGAAATTAAAATATTTCAATGATTTTAAGAAAGTATAAATAATATAAATTCAATCATATTTAATTAAAATAATAATAACTTAATTCTTTATTAAAAAATTTTAATCTTATTTAATCTGTACTTTTAGTATAGAATTAAAAAAAATTATATTCATTAGTAGAATTTTGTTGAATTTTTTTTTTTTAATGTTAAACGTCCCTGTTCTTTTGGAAAGGGAATAAAAGTAAAGTAAAATTTTCTACTACTTCCTAAAGGACAAGGATAATGTTGCTTTTACTTTTTTTTTCTCTTAAAATTTTAAATAGTTCATGATCTTAACTTCATATAATTATTAAATTCTAATAAGAATTGCGAAAAACATTAACTATTAAGTTTATAAGATTATTTAATTTAAATCTTATTTTAATAATTATATATGAGAATTTTAAAGCAAAATCCTTTATTAAGGCTTTTAAATTCCTATTTAGTAGATTCGCCTCAACCTTCTAATATTTCTTATATGTGAAATTTTGGTTCTTTATTAGCTTTATGTTTGGGAATTCAAATTGTTACAGGAATCTTTTTAGTTATGCATTACGCTCCCACTGTTGAGTTAGCTTTTAATTCTGTTGAACATATCATGCGTGAGGTAAACTATGGTTGGCTAATAAGATATACGCATGCAAACGTTGCGTCATTCTTTTTTATTTTTGTGTATGCTCATATTGGAAGAGGACTTTACTATAATTCTTATAGAAGCCCAAGAGTAGCTCCTTGATCAATAGGAGTTATTATTTTAGTTCTTATGATGGCTACAGCTTTCCTTGGTTATGTTTTACCTTACGGTCAAATGAGTTTGTGAGGTGCAACAGTTATTACTAATTTATTATCTGCAATTCCTTGAATTGGTGTAGATTTTGTTGAATTCGTTTGAGGAGGTTTTGCAGTAGGTAATGCAACTTTAAATAGATTCTTCTCTTTACACTATCTATTACCTTTTGTCTTAGCTGCTTTAGCTATTATTCATATGCTTACACTTCACGAACACGGATCTTCTAATCCTTTAGGTATTTCAAGTAATTTAGATAAAACAGCAATGCATCCTTATTTTATATTCAAAGATCTTGTAACCATTTATCTGTTCTTTTTAGTTTTAGCTATTATAGTTACTCAATATCCTAATTTACTTGGTCACAGTGATAATTATATTCCTGCTAATCCTATGTCTACGCCTGCTTCAATTGTTCCAGAATGATACAAAATAGGTGTCATTCTAAAACTGTGCTAAATGCTTAGAGTTTAAATTATAAATAGAATACTTTTTTAATTTAAAAATTTTAATAATATTAATAATATTAAATTTAAACGAAGTTAAAATGTCTATTTTTTTTAAAAATAAGCAACATTTCTTATCTACTTACCATGTGGTAAGTTAAAAAAAATAATTAAGAATATTGTTCAGAGACTATAACATAGTATGTTCATTTTGTGTTATACAAAAATAACTAAATATATAGCCCAATAAAGACCTATTTAATTTTATTTCTTCATTAATTTTATTTTTTTCGCTAAAACTACCAAAGGTATTAAGCGACTTTCTAAAAAGGAACGAGATAGTGTAAAAATAAATAATAATACATATGAAGCCTTAACAGGTATGATGTTAAGTGATTATATACTCAAAGAAGTTTAATTTATTGAATTTTTCGTATATTTTTCTTTCTAAAGAATAGTACTATTAACTTCTGATTTATCCTTTTAAATTTAAAAGTTTGTTAGTTAAGTTTCACATTAAAATATTTATTTTTTCTTAATATTGCCTTAAATATTAAAATACAAAATTTATTGTAAAATATAATATTTTAATTTTATCTTTAGGATATTTTATTTATATCCTTAAATTTTTTAATAATGAAAAAAACTAATATTTGATATAATAATTTTTATTCTACCTTACCTGACTTATCTATATTAAATAAAAGTAAAAGACTTCCTAATGCAGAACGAGCTTTATTTGTTTTACTTAGTAACTTATATGAAATATTAGTAGGGTGATTACTAGGTGATCTTTGAGCTCAAAAAAGATCTGAAAACGGTAATACTAATTTACACTTCGTACAAGGAATCGTTAATAAAAATTATCTTTATTTTTTTATATGGTTTATTTAAAGAATTTTGTAACTTAGAACCAAAAATCACTAATCGTTTACCTGATGTTAGAACAAACAAAATTTATAATCAGATTCAATTTCATACTTATTCTTTACCTTGTTTTAATAAGTATCACGAGTTATTTTATTCTACATAAAAAAAATAATTCCTTCAAATATTAGTAAATTATTAACTTCTCAAGGATTAACTTATTGGGCAATGGATGATGGTAATAAAACGGGGACAGGTTTTAGATTAAATACTCAATCCTTTACCAAAGATGAAAATTTATTTTGACTAAAAATACTTAAAGATAAATTTTATTTAGATTGTACCCTAAATATTACTAATAAAGTTCAATATAGAATTTACATTAAAACAAAGTCTATGCCTAAATTTAAAGAATTAGTCTTTCCTTATTTTCATGAATCAATGATGTATAAATTAAAAAAATAATTTGGTTAAAAATTATTCCTTTGTTGTGTTTAGTGCTCAATAAAAAAAAATAAATTATTGAAGATAATGGTAATTAAATATTTACATGATGGTCATATTTCCCAAAGATCACCTAAAAGTAATGCTAGATTTGTTTTTGCACAATCTGGAAAACCTGAAAAAAGGGAATATTTTAATTTAATTTTATCTTTAATGATACCCTTTTGTACAATAGGTTATGTTCCTTATTCTAAATTTTGAAAAGATAACAAATATAATGTTGAATATAGAAGTATATCTTTCACTACTATGCAATTACCATGTTTTATTGTATTAAAGTCTATTTGATACTTAGATAAATTAAAAATAGTTCCTTCTAATATTAAAGATTTACTTACTCCTATCGCCTTAGCCCATTTAATCCTAGGAGACGGAAGTAAACACAATGAAGGTTTACATCTTAGTGTTGACTCTTTCTCAAAATCAGATGTAGATTTATTAGTTAGTGCTTTAATTAATAAATTTAATATTTCTTGTTCTTTGCATAATACAGATAAAGGGTCTAGAATATATATTAATAAATCATCAACAAATATTTTAAGACCTTTAATTGTAGAACATTTTGTTCCATCTATGAAATATAAATTAGGAATTTAAAATTTAAAGACCTTTTACCTTTCTATGCTATTCTAAGATCTATTCCTAATAAATTGTTAGGGGTTTTAGCAATGTTTGCCTCTTTATTAATATTATTAGTTCTTCCTATAACTGATACTTCAAGAATCCGAGGTCTTACATTTAGGCCAATAATGAAATTCTTCTTTTGATTACTAGTTGTTGACTTCTTTATTCTAATGTGGATAGGAAGTGAACATCCTAATTCTCCATTTGTTGAAGTAGGTCAATTTGCTACTCTAATTTATTTTTCTTGATTTTTAATTTTAGTTCCAAGTATAGGTATAATTGAAAATAGTTTATTTGATATAGCATTACATAAATCCAAAAGAACTTCTTAAATTGTCAGCTCCAATAAAAACTAATTAAGCTAAAATTTAATAATTTTATAATTTTATCTTATAATAAATTCTAAAAATAAAAAAAAATTTATAGTTTTTATTATTTATTCACTATTCACTATTCACTTAAAATAAAATTGAAACAGTAGAGGCTTGGGAAAATTTTTAATAAATAACCTCAGCATATTAAAATTTTAAATAACACTTTTTTTTTTAATACCTAAAAGATTTGGTTAACCAAGAGGCTTATATGTTTCTAATTTAAAACTTAAACAAAATGTTCCTGTGCTACAAAGTTGTAGGCTATAGCACACCAACTCAGTATATTTAAAAATTTTGTTTCAATTATTTATAAAGAAAACTTAAACTTCCAGACATTAATAAATAATATTTTTTTTTTAATAAATTAATTAAAAAAAACAAAAGTAAATAATACTAATAACAAATATTTTAAGTTTATAAATCAATAATTATCAAGGTTTTTTTTATTATTGATAAATTATATATTATGATTTATATAATATTAGATCATTTTTTTTAACTATAATTAAATTTTCAATTATTATCCTCTTTTTTTTAATTTTACTATAATTATATTTTAATTTTGTTATATTTACTATAACTATATTTAGGCTAGATTTAAATTTATATTAAATCTAATATTTTTTAAATTTATTATGATATAATAATAGTTTTTTAAATTCTTGTAAAATTAAGCAATAACTTTCTAATATTTTATTTAAAAATAAATGTTAAATAGTATTAAATTTAATAATAATACTAACTAATAACTACTAACTACCAACTAATAACTACTAATTTCTAACTACTTATTTCTAACTACTTATTTCTAACTACTAATTTCTAACTACTAATTATTATTTACTAATTCCTAATTACTAAATACTAATTATTAAGAAGATGTGTGGTTTGGTTTAGTAATTAGTTAAGACACACCTTTATATAGAAAGCGAGACTCAGCCTGTCTAGCAAAATATTTCTGATATTTTTATAAATATAAAAAATATTGTTAAATATAAGAAATTGAAGAATATTTAAATTAAAATTTAAGTATTACTAAGATTCTTCAAAAATACGTTTTAGTTTAAATTCTATTTTTAATTAAAATTTAATCTAGTTTTTAAATTTATTAAATTTCCAATACTATTTAAGGTAGGATAAAGATAGAATCAAACTAGAATTTATTTTTTAAGCTTAAAACAAAAAATTTTAGTCTTTAATCAAATAAATTTTATTTTGTTGTTTTTATAATAAATTTTTGTGCTATATAAAAAAATAAAAATATAGACTTAATTGATAGAAAAAAAAAATAAAAAAAAATAATAACAAAAATAAAAAAAAATAAACACAAAAATCATCTTTTTCTGTTTTTGTTTAATATATTATTCATTTGATTAGAATTAGGTTTTCTGTTTTATTTAAAATTTAATTTTAAATCTGTTCCGTACAGTTGGAACAAATAAAATAAATAAATATAAAGATGATAAAAATTTTTAAATTTAAAGATAACTATAATTTAATTAATAATAAATTTATTAATCTATTCAAAAATATAAAAACTTCTTATTTAGGTTTTAATAACACAAAATTAGGATTAACTAAAAATGTTTTTATTTATAATAATAGATTTAATCCTTCTATTTTTGACTTAAAAACTAATGGTGTTAAATTTTTTTCTACTTCTTTCCCTATTAACTCTTCTAATACTATAGGAAAAGGAGATGTAGTTTCTAATTTACAACCAACATTGGCTTTTGAAAAAACATTAGGAGTGGAAAGATATAAATTCCAATCCTTTCCTTTTCATTTAGTAGAACAATCACCTTGACCTATACTTACAAGTTTTACATTATTCCTTATGGCTTGCTCAGCTGTATTATATTTTCAAGGTTTTTTCCTAGGAGGAGAACTTTTATCTTTAGGTTTTGTTTTAACAGCTAGTGCTATGGCTCTATGATTTAGAGATTGCGTTATAGAAGGTACTTATTTAGGGGACCATACAAGTCAAGTTCAAGCAGGACTTAATTTAGGAGTGATTCTATTTATTGTATCTGAGTGCTTAGCTTTCTTTTCTGTATTTTGGGCTTATTTCCATTCAAGTTTAGCGCCTGCAATTGAAATTGCATCTTGACCACCAATGGGAATAATCACACCAGATCCTTTCACTATCCCATTATTAAATACAATTTTACTTCTTTCTAGTGGTGCATTTATAACTTGAGCTCATCATGCTTTAATTCAAGGTAACCGAAAAGGTGCAATACTAGGTACATTATTTACTTTAGTACTTGCTATAATATTTACAGGTTTTCAAGCTTTTGAATACTTGGAATCAAGTTTTTCTTTTGCCGATTCTGTTTTTGGAACGGTTTTTTATGCTTCTACCGGATTACATGGAATGCATGTGATTGTAGGTACAATTTTCATTACAGTAGGTTTTATAAGAATTATTAATTACCATCTTACAGATAGTCACCACCTTGGATTTGAAGCGTCGATTTTATACTGACATTTTGTAGATGTGGTTTGAATTTTTCTTTTTATTGTTGTATATTATTGGGGATGTTAGTAATGCTTTACTAAATAATATAAACTCATGTTCAGATCTTATTTATAATGATAAATTGAATTTTCTTATTCTGAAGGTTTTATAAATGCAAGTTTAAGAAAATGTTAAAAAACAATATTTTATTTAAAAAAAAATAAATACAAAGTAGTTTCTAGATAATAAAAAATAATTATTTTAATTATCTGATTCTTATTTATCAAAATTGTTTAATTAATTATAGGTTAGTAACACGAAAGTTATTAATAACTTACAAATTTCAGATTTTAATAGTTGAGATTTGTAAAAATTGTTTTCAAGATTAATCCCTTTTTTTAATATTCTTTATATTCGATAAAATTAATAAATTTTATATTTTTTTTTAATTTGTTGTATAAATATTATGCTTTTTTTTCTAATTTTAAAAAGAAAACAAAATTAAAATAAATAAATAAAATAATAATTAAAAGATATCTAATTATTGTAAAAAAAAAGTAATTTATTAATATAAATTAGAAAATAACAAAAAAAAATTAAGCAAGATTAAACATAAATTAAAATTTATTATTAAAATATTTAAATTAAAATAATTGTATAAGGGATAAAACGGTGAATATTAAACTAATAACTAATAACTAATAACTAATAACTAATAATTAATAATTAATAATTAATAACTAATAACTAATAACTAATAACTAATAACTAATAACTAATAACTAAGAATTAATCACTAAGAACTAAGAACTAAGAATTAATAACTAAGAACTAAGAACTAATCACTAAGAACTAAATATAAAATTTATATAAAATTTATAATTAATTTAAAAAAGATAAGGGCATAAAGATTTGTCATTAACGTACAACTTTTATCTAGATAAGTATAATTAAAAAAAAAATACTTACCAATATTAAATTATTTTATTAAAAATAAAAAAAATAATTTATTAGTCTCTTAAAAAAAAAGACTAGGTTTAAAGGGACTGGTTTTAAATTTATTAAATGGTTAGAGATTAAATTAAAAAAATATTTTTAAATTAGTATTTATTCTTGGTAGGAAGCTTACTAATTTTTGTTTTAATTTCTTGTTCCTTTATATATTTTATAAGCCATATCTTGAGGAGTGTCTGTAGGTTTTATTGTATCTCCAGATCCATCGGAGCCAATTGGACTTGATGTTCTAGGTGGTGTAGAAGTTTGAGTAATATTAGAAGTAGAGCTAGAAGCATTATTGTCAACATCTCAAGGATCGTTTAAATTAGGTACACTTCTTGAAGTATCTTGTCTTAAATTACTTAGTCTATCCTGAAGACTAGCTTGGTTATCTCTAGATCAATCATAGGTATTATCCAAGTGATATCTAGCTAATTCTCTTTCTCTTTCTCTTTCTCTTTCTCTTTCTCTTTCTCTTTCTCTTTCTCTTTCTCTTTCTCTTTCTCTTGTAGTTATCACTAAGGTAGGCTCAGGAGTTTGGTTGTCTTTTATAGCAATAGCAGGTCTTCTAGTACTTGACGAAGGAGTAGAATCTGAAGAAGAACTACCACTTCCTGTTCCAGTAGAACCACTACCAGCTACGCTAGTATCTGAGTCATAAAAGTACCAAATACCTATTCCAATTATAGTAATAATCCTTAAAGCAATTAAAATATTTTTTATTTAATATTTTATTATAATTATCTGGATTAAAATTTTCATTGTCATTAGGCACATCTAAATTTTCTGAAGTGAATAAATTTTTTTAGGTAATGAAATACTAGATAAATTTTTAATTTGTCCTGTATTATGTCATCAACCTAACCAGTTGTTATATAATGTTAAATATTGGATGTAAACCTATTGTGGGATAGTGAAAGGAAAAAAATATTTTATAAATCATCCTAATAGCCAACTAAAATCAATACCAAAAGTAGAAAAAAAATAACAAAAATATTCCTAATTTGAAAGGGCACAATAATAGTCTTTTAAATAAAAATAAATTGGTGATATAATAATATAATAATATAATAATATAATAATATAATAATAAAATAATATACAAAAAAGTAAATCCTAATCAGAACAATTTCTTATAATTAGAATCAGTTAAAGTATTAATACATATTTCGCATATTCCCGTAGAAGGTGGTGTTATATTTGTGAGTCTAAAAAAAATATTATTATTTAATCTATCTGTTAATAAATCTTTCAAGAACATAAGCATATTTCTTGTAGACATTGTCAAAAGTTGGATTCTAAAATTATTTATTAAATTTTCAAAATCAATTTTAGATAGGTGTTGGAAAATTAAACGTCCCTAAACCCCTGTTAATATATATTTAATTATTCGTATCATTTCTGTTATTAAAAAATTCTAAAAAACTAGTTATTTTTTCATAAAATCAATCGACTATTCCCAAACTTAAATTATTTATAACATTAAAAATTTTTGTTATAATTGAAAAATAAAAACCAAAGTATTTTAAAATATATTAAATAAACGCTACTTTAAATGGTACCCATAATAATTTAAACAAAGTATTGATGAACCTTTTTATTCTAGCTAATATAATTATTAACCCAAAAAAGTTTTCCCAATTATTATCAGGTTCATCAAATTTATTAGCAGTTATTTTAGCATTTAATAACTTTGAATCTATTTTAGAATCAATTGATTCATTATCAGAAAAGATTGAACTAAATAAAATAAAAATTGATGGTATACTTAATAGTTTTTTAAGCTCAGTTTTGTTTAACAGAGTTAATATTATTACCCAAATTTGAGATGGTTTTAAAAAATATAAAAAATCTATAAGTTAGGGTAAATATTTTTTGATATAATATTTTATTCACTTTAGGTAAAGTAGATATTAAGTTTCATCTTAAGAGTCTAAAAGTTAAAACTTTATCATTTGTTTTTATAAAAAAATAAATAATTTTCTATGTATCCTTAAAAGGATACATTTTAATGCGGAACTAAGTTAAAATTTACTGGAGATAAATCCTTTTTTTAAAGATAGTAAACATTATCTCATTATTAATAATATATAATTATTAATTTTTATTTATAATTAAAAAATTTTTTAATAAAACAAACCATCTGTAAAATAATAAAGAGAAAACAAGTCCTATCCAAAAAAAATTGTTAGATGTTCTATCGAATAATAATCTAACTTGCAACCCAAAGGTTGTTTCTAAAGCTCTATAAAATTTATTATTTGTTATTCTATCTGATACTAAATCTCTTAGTACTGTTGTACTATCTCTGAAAGACAAAGCCAGAAATTGGGTTGTAAACCATTGAAATAACGTTAAAAAATTAATTCTATTTATTTGTTTGAATATTAATTGTCAAAAGATAGCTTTTAAAATTCATTTAATTATTCGGATTATCATTATTTTTAAATTTTTTAAAAAAAATCAGTTATTCTTTTGTAAAACCAATCAATAACTCCTAAACTTAGATTATTTAAAACATTAAACAGATTAGAGAAATCATAGCCTAAATATTTTAAAATGTAATAAATAATTGCTATCTTAAAGGGGACTAATAATAATTTAAATATTACTACAGAGATTCTTTTCAATATAGCTAACATGATTATAACCCCAAAAAAATTTTCTCAGTTATTTTCACTTTCAGTGAATTTATTTGCTTCTAATTTAGCTAGTAAAATATTTTTTCTAGTTTATAACCAAAGGACTCTAGGTAAGAAAAAATGGTACTAAATAATAAAACCATAGATGGGATAGTAACTAATTTTTTAAACTCAGTTTTATTAAACAGAGCTAAAATAATAATCCATACTTGGGATGGCTTTAAGAAAAATAAAAAATCTATAAGTTAAAGAAAAGATCTTATTGTATAATTTGTTACTTATTTTAGGTAATGTAGGTTTAAGATTTCATTTAAGCAATCTAAAAGTTAAGAATTTTAACATTATTTAACTAATTTTTTATTTTTATTGTCAACGTGGACATATTAATGCGGAATTAAATTAAATTTTAATTGGGAATAAACTCTTTTTAAAATGATAAAATTATTCCAGAGACTAAAAAAAAATATTAATAGTTTATAATATTATAAATTAATAATATTATTATAAAATAATTTAATCCTTGAAAGATATTAAAATATCCTTATCGTAACTATAAAAATATTTTTAACGCTACAATATACCTCTAAATTACTTGACTATTTAAATAAAAATAAATAAAATTATTTATTTTTATTTATAAGAATATAAGAAAGTATCGTATAGCCGTAATATTTATTATTAAAAAAAAAGGGGTTAGTTATTAAAAATAAGGTGTTAATTAAAGTAATATTTATTATAATTAAAGTAGAAATAATTTAAAAATAATTAGTATTTTAAATTTTATTACTTGAAAAAGGGTACTAAATTATTTATTATTTCTTTTTAACATTATTTTTTTATTTTAATAAATTTGGTATAATAATAAACCAAAAATCGCTACGAATGGAATTAAGAATATAATAAAAATAAAATTTCTATAAATGAAAATTTCGAGCCTCTATCTATTTTTAAATTATTTTTTATTTTATTATTATTTTCAATTAAAGATGTTTGTGGAACTACTGTAATAGCTTTAAAATTAACATCAGGGGTATTATAAATAGTTTTAATTTTATTTTGTAAGCCATATAATATAAAAATTTTTCTACTAATTTATCCCAAAGTCACTCCAGTCGACATTAAATTTTTCTTCCTGTGGTTTCTATGCTTTCACCCTTTAGTAAAATTTTTAGTGATTGGTAATTTAAATAATTAGGGTTTATCCCGCTAGATTTTATAATTTCTTGGTTATTAGAATCTATTATACTGTATAATTTTTTTTTTATAAATATCCCTTCTTGGATATTGTGTACTAATTTCATCTGGCCAATCCCGTCACCTACCAAGTGATCGGGTAAAGGTTTGGATCAAACAGCTGAATAAGTATCGCTCATAACGCAGGGTTATCAGGAATATTTTTATATTCATTAATTAATACCCTTGCGTATGAGGAGATAGCAGCAGCTTTATAAACCGCAGAGGGAGTACTTAAGCCTTTATTAATCCCTATTTCTCTTAATTCTGCTCTATTTAAAATTTTGTTTTTATCTTTTGGGTTTATACCCAAATTATCCTTAGAGTATAATTTTCTTATTTTGTCGCTTATGTGGCCCTTGTACCCAATTAAAAATTTATTCTTACTTAACTCGGATATAATGGTAATATTGTGATTTTTATCTATCTTTGCTATTTCTTTCTAGTCCACAATGTTAAAACATTAGGTATCTCTTTCATACCCTTTCTACCATATAAAGCGTTTAAAAGTAGTTTTGTTAATGCCTTTTGAACCGGATCATTAGTAGAGCTTCTAACCTCAAAGTGGTCTTTAACATATTTAGTAAATAAATCTTTTCCTCTCTTAAATTGATAACAATATTCTATATTTATTTTATATCGTACTTTAAAGCATATTTAATTTCTTCACTAAAGATTAATCTACTAAATTTTTTATTATTTGGACATGATACGACCTTCATATAGGGTTCTCTGTATTGGATAAACGGAACCTGTAAGATATTTTTACCTGGGGGTGTTATCTCACCGTAGACAAATCCAAATATTTTATCTAAATTTTTTTCTAAAGATAACACCGGGTTTCCTAAGGGCATATCAAATAACATAGCTTTTGCATATTGAGAATTCATATCGTAATAGTAAGCTTCAGATACTTCATTTACATAAACTTCAACATTACCACCAAAATAGCTTTTTCTAATTAAAGACTCCAAATTACCTTTAATTGTTTTTAAACCTGGTTTTAAGGAATTAGGTAAATATTTTTAAATGTAAGCCCCAAGTGCTAACCCTGGCAATGTTTTAAATTTAGTTATATTTAATTTATATTTTTTGTGAATATTATCTCTAAATTTTAAAACTACTTCGAGTAGGCCCTCAATATCTGATTTTAGATATCCCAAGGTTTCCTTCTTAAGATCTCAATTAGTTTTAGGTATTTTTAGGTATTCTTGTTCTGAAATATTTTTATAAAATTTAATATCAGGTTTATTCCCTGTGAAATATAAGTTATTTTTATTTACAAATTTATAAGGGAATTTACTTTTAAGGGTTTTACTATTAAAAGATATTAAAATATTTTCTAAGTTATCAGGTATCAATTGAAGAGAATCTAATAAAATAATCTCTTTATTTAAATATTTTATTTTTAAAGATAAAATAGCGTTATCTTTTCACACTGGCAATTCTTATATTTTTTATTTTTTACTAAAGATTTTATTATAAAAATAGAATCAAACCTTCCTAAATTATGAACGTAAAAAGTATAGTTATTTAAATCATATTCTGAGCTCATAAATATATCATTAAAAAATTTATTAATAAATTGTTCCCCAGTATCTCCTGGCTCAATATAGAACAATTTAGTACTATTCTTAACTGCAAATCCTGCTGCGTATACCTGGTGATGACCCAGCCCTAAATTAACACCGTAAGTTTAAAAGTCAATCGTACCTATTTTATCGTTTAAATTAGTATCATAGTTAAAGATAGGAAACTTAGGTTGGTTATATTTTATTTCTGCATTTATTAGATTATTTTGATTATCATAATATTAAACAAATTTATTTAATTCTCTTATAAAACCGAACTCTTTTTTTATATCCACAAAAGTAATAAGAGCCTCACCTTCTAAAGAAAGTGTTTCTTTATTAAAATCTTTTATAAAAACTTTATTACACAATAGGTTATCTTCATTATAATAAGTTTCAATTGTGGCACACTCATACTCATTTAACTTATACCCGATTAAATTATTATTTTTATTGTATAAAGGATCACCATAATTATCCATTAAATTATTTCTATATTTATAGTTTCTAATTCTATTAATTTTTTCTGAACTATTTAATTCAGATTTACTTTCTCATGAACTAATATCTTTTTCGATTTGTTCGTTAAATGTTTTAGTAACTTCTGAGATATTAGTATTAAAGTCTTTTGCTGCTAACCAAGGTCTTTCTAAAATAAATAAAGTTATTCCAGTACCAAGAATATCGTAAATGAAAATAGCATCTAAAATATCTTGCACTAGTTTATGTGTTAATAAATTATGAGAAGTGTTTCTAGTAATTTTAATTGATTTTTTAGAAATAGTAATTGTTCTATACTCTTCTTTCTTATCCCTTAATCTTAAGATAGGTAGAATAGTATAAGTTATATCTTCAGGGATATCTAGAAGATAATTGTAAATTTTTAATTCTAAATCTTTAGCATCTTTATAAACTTCACTTCTACCTTCAGCGTCCAAACCGGCCGCGTTTAAATGCGATACATCCCCAAAACTTTTAATATTTTGATATCCTAAGTAACCTCCTTTATATTTATTTTTAAAGTTTATAATTTCAGAATCTTTGTTTTCAGATTCAGCTAGATCTACCACATCTACAAAGTCACCTAAATTAACAGTTGTCTTATTAGAATAAGAAGAAGTACTATATTTTCTAGTATAGGAATAAATATTATTTATATTTTTTGTTTAAAATTATAAGTTACCAGTGTATCAATATTAAAATTAATATTGTTAAAATTAAAAATACTATTTAAAATTTCTTTATAAATATTAAATAGAAATAATACAAAAATATTATTTAATAAAACGATATAAGTTAATAAAATAATTGGAATATAGTTTAGGTTATAATTTAATAAAAAAAATAAAGTAATTATTTTTTAATAAATAAATTGTAAATATGATTGTGAATATATAATATAAATTAAATAAATAAGATTTAAATAAAATAAATTCTTTGTCTTTAATAATGCTAATATATTCTATATTATTATTTTTAATTTGTTTATTTTTAAATAAATAAGTTAATAAATATAAAATAGTAATAGAATATAAAAATAAAAATAAAATAAAAATAATTATGTAATTTAAATTAAAGTGTACGTAAGAAGGAAACCAAAAAGCTTGTATATTTTTTAATAACATTATATTACTTTTGGCAATTTCTAGCTCCCAAGTTCGCATCACCACTCTTAGTATATTAAAAAATATACTATTCTTAGCATTACCTACATGAGGGCAAATGGGACGGTTTGCAATGGTTTTATTTTATAAAATAAATACTAATTTAAATTTATACACTCAGTTTAATCTTATAAGGATGGCTAGAAAAGGAGGTAAAAACAAAAATAAAATTTAGATTCAATAAATAAATTATAATTGTATTGATTATTATAAATTTTCTTCTTCTTCTTTAACTGTTATTTATTATACAAAAATAAAGTATTTTATTTATTTTAAATTTAATTCCAAGAATAGAATTGTTAAATAATTTATATTTATTTTATTTTTTATTTATATTTTATTAAAAGAAATATATTTTTATATCTAAAATTATTTAATTAATATATTTTTCTTTTTCTAAAGTAAATTAATAAGGGGGTATCTGATAATGGTAATCTCTTGTACTTGCACTACAAAAATAATAGTTCGAATCTATTTACCTCCATTCTTCTTAAGAAAAGTTAAATTACTTTTTATATTTTATCTAATATAAGGTTTTATTTTGATTAAAGGAAATTTTAATTTAAAGTAGGATTAAACGAAGAATTAACTATATTTTATAATTAATTACAATAAATATTAGGGATATTATTATTATTAACTTACAATTTTTATGTTTAATTATTCAAATCTTATTAAGATTAACAATTATTTATGATAAGGGGACTGGTTTTAAACAAAATATTTATTACTAAGAATTCCCTAAATGAAACCCCCTGATCGATGCGAGAATTTCCTTAAGTATTTTTTTCTTAATTTATTCCTAAGGACTACACCTTTTATAATAGATTAAATTAAATAAAATAATAAAATAATAAAATAAAGTGTATCGATTATAGAGGAGAAATAAAATAAAATAAAATAAAATAAAATAAAATTAAATAAAATAAAATAAAAATAAGGATTTTTTAAAATTATAGTCATTAGCTAAAAGGAGATTATTATTTTCTCTAAATAATAAATGTTTAAAATTCATACTATTAAATTTATTAGTAGATAAAGTATAAATAAAATTATACCATTTACCTATATTGTCATCTTCAAATATTGAGTGATTAAAATAAAAATTTTCTTTAGATGTAAATAATTTAAATTTTATTATAAAGTCACGTTGTTCTAGTTTTAATTTAAATTGATTAATTATTCAATTTAAAATTGTTATATCTTCAAGTATTGTTTTTAATTGATTGATATAATTAGTTAATTGAATACTTTTTTTATTTATAATATAAGGAGAATCGCTATCAAAGCAAGGATGTGTAATTAAGTTTGAGTTTTTATTTATGTGTTTCATTATGTTATTTTTATGGTTTATTAATTTTAACAAAAAAGTAGCTTTATCTACTTATCTTTAACTGTAAGTTTTAACAATTTTGTATTTTTAAATTATTAAAATATTAGTTTTTGTAATACGAAAAAAGGGATTGTTTTTAAAGTAAGTAGTAATTAAAGTTTAAGAGTTTTTTTTTTATTTATTTTAAATTTTTATTTTTAAGAATATAAAGAGAATAAAATAAATTAAGTTTTTAGATTAAATTTATTAAAATATTAGGTAATTTTACAGTTTGGTTAATATTTTTTAATTTATTTAATCTTCTAAGATTGCAGTATAACTAAGTATAATTTCTTTTTAATAAGCTGAATTTAAATTTGATTCTATTAATAATTCTAAAGACATTTGTGTATCTTCGTGTACTTGACTAGGATTTTCTGAAGGAATTCCTTCTTCAATCGTTAAGTTATTGTTAGCTTTTTCTTGATTATAAAGTAAACAAAAATCGGCTAAGTAGGAATTATCCATTTCTTGGAATTCTAATGGTGATACAAAACATGAAGCTTCAAAGTGTATTTGTTTTACTACTAAAGAATCTACTAAAATATCTTTAAATATTTTACTTATTATATCTAAGCTTTTTACATCTAAGTTATCTCATTTAGTTATAAATGATGAATAGTTTTTTATTTTATTTGATAAAAAGGTATCAAATCTTGTACTTTCTGAGTATTCTACTAATTTATCTTTAGAATAATTTAATAAAATTTGACCTAAATTAAAATATCTATCATTATAAGAATATAATGTTAAATTTTTATAAAAGGCTTGAAAGTATAATGGAAAGAATAATGACATTGATTTATTACCGAAGTATTCAAAGCCATAACCCATTTTTTGTAATTCTTTTAATTCTTTTTTATATGAATCCATTCTAGATTTATCTGTTGCTTGAGATCATAAAATATCTAAAGGGATATCTCTATATGCAGATTCAGGAATATCTAAGAAGAATAAGTCTATAATTACATTTTTATAGAAGTTTATATCTAAAATATCATTATAAGCAAATATTTTATTTTTAGAACTAAATTTATCTATTAAATATGGGTTTAATAAATATGCTAAAACATATTCATTGTTTTTAAATAAATATTCTAATACAAGAATATATTTTAATATATCTAATTTTGAAATAGAATATGTTTTAAAGTCTTCTAAATTTTTAGAAGTTAAATGAGAACTAGCTAATAGTTCATTATAATTTAATTGTGAAATTTCTGATTTTATATAATTATTTGTAAATCATTTTGTAAAGTTAAGCATAATTTTAAGGTTTTTTATTTTATTAATTTTATCAAACAAGTATCTAAATATACTTAATTATTTTATTTATTTTATTTATAAACTTATAATGTCTAAAAGACTAATATAAAGTATAAAAAATAAATAAAATTTAGTAATTATTAATGTAAATAATGGAAAGATATCTCTAGTAAATTTAAAATTAATAACATTTTTTATTTTGTTTATTAATCTTTTACCTAAGCAATCTTGATTAAATCTATTTTTTATTTTATTAATAGTATTATTTTTTATTATAATTACTGAGTTTTTTATATTATTTATTTTATTTTTAATTCTGTTAATAATATTGTTCTTTATTATAATAATATCTTTTATTTGGATACTTTGTATTTTTCTAATTATTAATACAGTTAATGCTATTATTTCTATTAATAATATAATTGGAAATGCTATTATTTTAATAATAATTAAAATTATAAATACTATAATATGAACTAAATTTCTTTTTAATTAAAATTTAATAACTATTAATTTATATTTTATTTGAATTAATTTGTTTTTTATTTGTAATAGAATGTTTTTCATTTATTTATTTTATTTTATTTTATTAATTTTAACAAATAAGAACCTGAGACTCTCTTTTTTATATTTATAAGAAAAGTCTTTATTTCTTCTTTTTAGTTTTTTATTTATTTTTATTTATAAAAAATCTGATAAACACATTGTTATAGTATCTAGAGGGTTAATAATAATATTTTTATTTTCACCATAAATTCTATTTGCTTTAAATATTAATTTTAATCTTGCTAAAGGATACATAAAAGATTTTGAGTTTTCTAAATCTTGAACATCTATGCATTGACATGAAAGTTTAGTTATTTCTGGATGATATTGTACTGCATCTTCAAATGCTTCATCAACATTATTAGTATATCTTAAATTATTATCATTAATAAATTTTGAATGTTCTAGTGATTTGATATCATATACTTTTTGTAATCCTTCATAACTATAATACTTACCTTGGTAATTATAAATATTTATTCCATTTAAATACACTAATAATAATGCTTTAAATGTATAATATGTTTTATAATTGCCACAATAACCGTTATATAAATAATTATCTCTATAATACATAGAATGAAAATCTAAGAAATCTTCATCATTATAATGATATCTAGAAATATATCCCATTTTTTCTAACTTAGTTAACATTAAAGAAAATCTGTCTAGCTTTCCTGGTTTTTCTAATCGTATGATCTGGTCATTAATTGTCTTATAAAATTTAAATAATAAACATATGGGATATTTATAAATTAATTCTTTAGGGATTCTTTCAGGTTTTAAATCTGTTAGAATATTATGATATTTATTTTTTTCTATTAATATTCCATTATGTAATAAGGTTTCATCTAAATCGTTTACTCATAAATAATCTAATGAATCAATATAATGAATTAATTGTTCTAATGAAATCTTATTTTTAATAAAAATATTTTTTATTTCTTCTAAATTTAATGCAAAACTAAAGTCTTTATAATATTTTCTAAAGTTTTGTATGTCATTTAAAATAATATCTCTATTTATTTTATTTTCATCTTCATTATAATTATCAATTTTATTTATTACATATTTTACGAATAGCTTCATTTTTGAGGATGATAATTTTGTTGTTATTATTTTATCTAGGTTAACTAATTTCAAGCCTACTAAATTTTGTTTAATTAAATTAATATCTGTGTAAGCAACATATGTGTTTAAGTCTTTTATTCTGTTGTTCATGTTTTTCATTTATTTTTTTTGTTTTTATTTTATTATTAATTTTTACAAACAAGTAACTTTATTTACTTAATATTTTTAAATTATTTTAATTTATGTAAAACTTATATTTGGGGCGCGTATTATACAAATTTTAATTATCATAAATCTAGTAATTCTTTTTGAACTCTATTATATTTATAAAGTTCTGTTATAAAATGTGGTTTTATTATTTTATTGTTTTTATATGCATTTATCAATTCTAAATTTATTTCTAATTTACCTAATGGATCTTTATTTAAATTTTGAGGATCATTTATTGATATACAATTATATCTTAATTCTTGCATATCTGGGGTTTCATTTACAAGATCAGATATTAATTCTGCATATAACCAAGGTTTTGAATCTAAGATTTCTTTTCTATTTTTTTTTATTTTTAAATAGTTATCCTTAAGTTCATTATAAGTTAAAATTTTATCTTTATATAAAATTAATTTAATACCATCTATATAAATTTTTAATAATTCTTTAAAGGTGTTATAAGTTTCTACATTTCCAAAGTATGAACCAAAAGAATGTTTTTTAATATGTTTTAAATCTGATTTCGTTTCTAAGTCAAATAAAATAGCTATTGAAGTATCTTTCATTGCAAATGATGGTATCATTTGTAGTCTTAAATCTGTTAAAATATTATTATATTTATTTGATGGATTAGTTATACCTGAACTTAAATCTATATGAGATTGTTTTAAAAGATATATATAATCGTTACTTTTTATGTATCTTACTAAATCTGCAAATCTTAGTTCATTTTCTTTATTTTCATATATATCTTTAATTTGATCATAAGTTAAACTAAAACTAAAATCTGTATAATAATTTGTAGGATCTTTAAGTAATTTTTCTAGTTCTAATTGTTGTTTTGTTAAAGGATATCCTCCTATTTCGGTCTCATCTCTAAAATCGTATGAAGTATTATAGTATAATTTATATAATTTCATTTCAGAATTTGTTAATTCTATATTAATTTTTCTATCATATTTATAAGTAATTTCAACTGTGTTTTTACCATATGAGGAATGATGGTGAGTAAATCACATATTTAATTGTTGTATTGACATTTTATTTTTATATTTTTATTTAATTTATTAATTTTTACAAATAAGAAATCTTTTATTTCTTATGAGGAAAAAGTTAAGAAATCTTTTATTTATATTTTTCTTTAGGAAACCTTAAGATTAAATAATAGGTTAAATATTTAAAAAATATTCATATGTTTAGTAAGTATAATCAATCAAAGGAAATATATTAATTTATTTAAATCGAATTAAATAGAATTAAATACAATAGGAAAAATAATTAATATTTAAAAATAAAAATTATTTAATTAAAATAAAATAGTATATAATTTCTAAGTTAATAAGAATAAAAATTAAAAAATAAAAATAAAAATATTATAATTTAATATTTTATAAAAATAAGGTTTTCTAATTAAAAAAAAAGATAGTACTACATTTTTTTGCTTATTTTTAACCATTTTTACACTATTTTTAAGATATTCTACCTATCCCATTTTTAAAATTTAGCTGTTTTATATAAGCAACTCTAAATACAAATTTTACAGGTTTTAAATTTTAATAAAAAATTTGAGCTATTTTGTGGATTTTTTTAAAATATTATTGTTTATTTTTATAAATAATATTTTTATTTTTCAATTACCATTATTATATTTTATAAATGATTTTTTTTTATTTTTTATTAATTTTAGTATATTATCTTTTGACTTTATAAAACAAATTACTATAATTACAATTTTAACTTAGAATAATTAACTGTAAATTTTAATTATTTTATTTTATAATTTATATTAAAATGTAGGAAATAAATATTTACAAAATTTAATTCATTGGATAAAATACAGTTTCACTTTAGACATTAATTTATATTATATTTAAATTAAATTTTACTCTTTTTTAATAATTATATTTTAAGACATATTTTTGTTCTAAGATAATAAGATAATAAGATAATAAGATAATAAGATAATAAGATAATAAGATAATAAGATAATAAGATAATAAGATAATAAGATAATAAGATAATAAGATAATAAGATAATAATATAATAAGATAATAATATAATAATATAATAATATAATAATATAATAATATAATAATATAATCCTGCTCCTTCCTAAAGAATAGCATTAAATAAAAATAAAATTATTTAATTAAATTAAAATTTATAAAAATTAAGTAGGTTTAAAATTTGTACAAATCCCTATAGGGAAATAAGTCAATTAAAATAATTTATTACTTAACATAAAAGTACAAAAATAATAAAAAGGATAATGTAATTAATAAAATTTAATTCTTCTTTCCTTTTGCTTAGATTATAATTACTTAAATCTTTTTTTAGATTATTAGATTAGAAAACAGTTTCTATTTAGAGTAAAAGATGAATTTAAATCTATATTATTTTCTTAGCTTAACGGTAAAGTAGTATAATTCCTAATCTATTTATTTTGGTTCAAGTCCAAAAGAAAATTTCAGCTTTAGTTAAATTAAAAATTAAAAATTAAAAATTAAAAATTAAAAATAAAAATTAAAAATTAAAAATTAAAAATTAAAAAATAATTGACCTACCTACCTTATTCATTAAAAAAACAAAAGTAGTTTATTTCTCCTAACTCTT
>Ga0307515_10003219_pt1 | contig 34547 bp, 5 predicted proteins | sample 17_EM_MG_FD_194513 | JGI IMG/M metagenome (GOLD analysis project Ga0307515, IMG submission 194513) | Populus trichocarpa ectomycorrhiza microbial communities from riparian zone in the Pacific Northwest, United States - 17_EM | ecosystem: Host-associated > Plants > Roots > Unclassified | place...
AATTAGGTATTATTATTACTAGTTATATAGTTTATATATAATATAACACCTTAAGAAGGAATAAGTACGTTACTATTTAAGGCAAATTACGGATATAAGCTAAGAATATTGTTATTACTATACTAAGTAAAGAAAATAAGTAATATAGCTAAGTAAAGAATAGAGAATTTAATAAATCTTTATATAAACCTTATAGAAATAGCTAAGGGGGTATAGTAAAAAATAAAAAAGTACTATAATATTAAGAGATCTAAAGGACTAGATTTTAAGGAGGGAGATAAAGTATAGTTACTATATAAAAATTTTAAGAGTTAACAACTAAGTAAGAAGTTAGACTATATTAAACTAGGACCTTTTAAGATTATATAAAGGATTTTACTGGTTATATTTAAGTTAAACCTATTAGTTAAAATAAAGATCTACCCTATATAGTATATTATAATACTAGAACCAGTATATAGGAATATTAAGCCACTAGTTTATAAAGTAGATATATATAAAGGATAAAAAGAAGATAAATAGTAAGTTTTAAAGATTATTAGTTATAAGAGCGTTAATAATAAAATATAGTATAAGGTTAAGTAGATAGGCTATAATAAAACTACCTAGGAGTTATTAGAAAACCTAAAAAACGCTATAGGAAAGGTATAGGAGTATTAGAAGAGAATAGGTTAGGTAGTATTAATAAAAAAGGATTACTAAAGAACGAGTTACCTAAGGGGGACCTAAAAGGAGCGACTGCTAAACTATTTAGAGTTATTTCCCTCTTTATTAGAGGAGAATCTATTCTTTTATTACTAAGTTCCTAAAGGCCTTATTTTATAAGTTTCTACTTTTTAAAATAAACCTTTTTATAAACTTTCTTAAAATAAAGTAAGTAAGTAAACGTAGTAATATATATTTTAAGGGCCTTTTACTCTATATTATAGGAACACTCTAACTTAATAAGGGCTTAGGTTAGTTTATTATTAAGCTTTATAATAGCAAATTAAGTGTAAAACCCTATAATAAATTACTTAGGGAACTTAGAGATTATTAAGAGTAATAGGGCGTATATACTTAGCGTTAGAAATAAAGCGAATATTATAGAATAACTAAATATTCGCTTTAGTATACTTTAAGTAAGAAGAGGGCTATTAAGATAAGGGGCTTGCTAATGTAATATAGACTAACCCCTCTTTCGTATAATAAGAATATAGAGATAATATTATTTTACTAAGCAATAATATACTAGCAATAGTATAAGTATAATATTACGCTTATAAAGAAGAAAAGGCTTTAGGTATAATAAGTAATAATATTAACTAAATTAATTAGACGGATATTATACCTCTAGTAAATAACCTAGAGATACTAGGAATTTTTAAAAATAAAAATAAAGAGAAGGGAGATAGTGTTACGGACGCTTTAAGTATAATATTATAACTGCTAGGAAAGGAGTTAAAAGAAGCTAGTTAGTTAATTAGGGCATAGTCTAGGATAGAACTAGTTAAGCTATATAATAAGGAATAGTAACTAAGGTTATATAATATTATATATAGTATACGTAGTATATAAAGGGAATGTACATATAATACGTATAATGCGTATATTATGTATAAGAAGGATTTCTTAAGAGTACGGTTGTGTATTTAAAGGACTATAGTCCCTACCTTAGGTAGTTCCTTCCTTATAGTAATTCTTAGAATATAATTAGAGTTAATCTATTAGGCAACTACTCCACTAGTTATTATTACTTGTTAACTACTTATTCAATATTTATACACTTAGCCTATTAATAAGTCTACCATAGTACCTACTATAAGGCTTCGTTACATATATAATAAGGAAATACTTATTATTAAAGTTATAAATTGCTCAAATCCATTACTTGGTGTTCTCTTTATATTAGTTTATAGAGAATTTACGTATAATACCTGCTTCGCTTAGGCTTTATATATATATATAGCGTATATCTAACCTATACTTACCTACATATACCGTCCCCTCTAGGAATTATAGCATCCTCTCCTTTTAAATTAAAGTAGTAATTCAATCCTTAATATTAAGACTACTATATACTGCACGTAGTGTCTACGTCCTATACTTCCTATATAAAGTATAATATTCCAATAATAAGATAAATCGACCTATACTATAGTAAGTAATTTTATTTATATATACTATATATATATAGGGCATACGTATAGTAAGGCTTAGGACTTCCACCTACCTTATTACTTTAACTACGTCATTAACAAGGTTAATTGGTAGCTTTATTAGGTATAGTAGATAATATATATAAGAATTCCGCGTAATAAGGTAAATATAAGGATACTATGCTATATTAATAGGAATATAGCAATCTAGCTATACACTATATATTCGGCTTATTACTCTACCTTAGCCTTGCAGGTGGTTAAACCCTATATAGGGTTAATATATACCTAGCGTATGCAAGATATAATATTACATAATATAATATTTTTACTTTAATATTAAATGTCTAATATAGGTACATTCTTATTTTAGTTCTTAAATTCTATATTCTAAAAGGGAGATAAATATAACGGCTCGCATAAATGCCTCTAAACTAAAGCTTATAGATTGCTATTTAGTAGTAATAACTCTTTAATTAACGTCTAATACGGATCCTACTGGCCCACGCAGACTACTCCGCATAGGGGGGAAAACTTATATATTTACAGGAAGAAAACCCCTGCAGTTAGGGGAGGAAAAACCCTATAAGCAGCCTCAGTAGGATAAAAAAAACCCCAATTTGCCATATTTGCACGTAGCTGCGGCCCTATAGGCCTACAGCACGTCCTCCTCCTTAGATGTTTTAAACTCCTTAGGAACTACTGCTTCCTCCTCTAGCTTATTTAAAGCTAGGGTTCACTACGTCCTAGCTAGGCCTTACTAATCAATCGCCGTGTATTTGCCTCTCCTATATCTTAACCATCCCCTATATGCTATCTCTTATTAACCATTACTATATACGCCTTGCCTCCTCCCCCCCTAGAGCTATTAAAGGCATAAGGGGGATTTATCCATTCTAACTACCGTAATACTAAGTAGCGGGATATATTATATTGGGTATCTTTTATACCTAGGCCCTAGCTAGGCCCTTTTAAAGGGTCACTACCCCGTTAAAAGAAGATAAGGAAAACCGTGGGTTGCAATCTAGGCTGCTAGCGGTATTACGGCAGTAAAACGGCGGGTAACCGCATACTCCGCGGGCAATCGCCCTAGGGGTTAGGAGGGGCCGTATATTTACTCATTCATTTATTTATTCGCGCGTTTACTCGTCTATTAATATAAGGTTATTAATGCTTTTAATTGGGGGTCGGGGGATGTTATCGAGTACTGTCTATCTATGTTGGATTGTATAGGTGCCCTGGATAGGAGAATAGTGTAGTAGTTATTGTATTGTAGAGGGCCAACAGTGGTGGTTTTCAAGATCTCACCATCCGAAAATTTTTCACCACCGCCCTTAACGCCTACAACCACCATTAGGTCCTGTCCGCACGCTATACGATGTCTCTACGTTGGCTCTAGATCTAATCTTCGAAGACCTAGGTTCGTAGCCGTCACTATGTATAGGTGCAGAGTCCGATTTCAACGGCCTGGATTGCTATTTAGTAAAGATACTAAGCTAAGGAGAAGAAGAAGAGGTATATATAGGAGGCAGAGTAAATAGATATCCTATAAGGGTCGCCAAGGCGCTAGTAATAAGCGAGCTAATAACAGGTTGGCAGAATATGGCAGAATTTGGCAGAATTTAGCAGGTGACGCGCCCTAGCACCGTCACATTACCCCCCCTTTTAAAAAAACCTGCCCTTAGGCGTTGTCTGAGCTCCTTATTATTATCTAAATTATCATAGTCATCCATTCCTTCTTCCTAGCATTTTATCCAGTTTTTTAATTTACGTAGTGGTCCGGGGAGGTCTAGATGGGCTAGGTAGAAATCCTATAACTTATAAGAAGAGTACTTAAAATTAGATACAGGATACTATTTGGGGTCTTCGTTATAGCCTACCTAGCTTGCTTGATATTTTAAGACATTACGGTCCCTTTTAACTGCTAGGATTTCTTTAACTTCTTATTCTTCGTCCTCTACAATCTAGATTAGTAGTAGGGGGTCGTTATACTGCCTAGGTAGTAGATTATTTATAGCCTTTTATAGCCGATCTGGGGAAAAGACGGAGTGGATCCTTATTAATTTTAGTAGCTTAACTTTAAAAGAGTATCTTATCTTTTAAAGAATCTATATAGGCTAGCCATTTAGTGGTCTAGCTTGTGGCTCGGCCTCTAGGTTTTTTAGGTCTTTATTAATACCTATACCTTATCTCCTACTTAGAAGTCTAGCTTATAATAATATTGGTTTACATTAAACTCCTTTTTCTCTTACGCCTTTTTTATAATTATTTAAGCAGTCTCCTAAGCTCTGTGCATTCTCTCGGCAAATGCCTAGGCCTCTTTATAGCTAAGGCGTTCGCGGGCCGTAGTGGGTTTAGTAGGCCTATCCTAATTAAAGGACGTTTGTAGTGCATACCCGTAGAGCAGTTTAAATAGCGATATCCCTATACTGTTATAGGGAGTATAAGTTGCGCGTAGTCTATTATAGGTAGTAGTTTTAACTAGTTGTCCTAATAGTAGTCTATAAAGGGATATAGTCGCTAGTTAAGGTACTAGTTTATAATCTCGGTTTAGCTATCGGTTTAAGGGTGGAATATAGTAGAGAGCTTAATCTTAATCCTAAGGATATAGTAGAGTTTATTCTAGAAATCTGATATAAACTGGGGACTATAATTAGAGATAATTAATTCGGGGGCGCTATAGAATCGATAGATATTGTTAATATAGAGGCGGGCTATATCCTTTATAGTTATAGTCTTAAAATAAGGGAGTAAAACGGATTATTTATATAGTTAGTTAATTACTATAAAGGTCGTATTATAGCCGTATGTGTCCTTTAGAAACAACTTAAAGTCTATTATAATGTGTTGCTAAGGGCGTGCTAGGACTAACAGTAGTTATAGCTAACTGGGAGTTCAATCCCTAGGGGTATCTACGTGTTTATAGGTATAGTAGTTTTTAATAAATTATTCTATATTAGATAGAAGTCCTCACTAATAGTAACGGGGCGCTAGTAGTTAGTAGGTCTTATCTTAACTAGGGTGCGTAGTAAAGACTTAATAGTAGGCTTTACAGATTAACTCTATCCGTAAGTTATCTATATCTAGAATTATAAGCCATTCTTAGTAGAGGAGTAGTCCTTCTTCTATTTCTAAATTAGGGTTACCCTTTATAGCTTAGTCTTAGAGGGCCTTTAGGAATTCGGCCGTACGGTTTGCGGTTAGAATGCGGCTAATTAATCCCATTAGTTTATCTAAAAACTCTCCTTCTATAGGTGCTAGCCTATTCCGTTTGGAGTTTAGTTCCTTAAGAATATATAGGTCGAGCTATTCGGGATAAAGGAGAGCGCGCGTCCGGTATTAAGCCTTTAGCTTATTCTAGGGGCTTACGTCCTACTCTCTCTAAGTTAGGGCATTAGCCTTAGAGTTTTATCTACTAAGATAATATATAATTGTAAAGAAGAATTTAGAGAGTATTTTAGCCTAGCGAGCCTATTAGCTAGTAAGCTGCTTTATTATTATAAAATACTCTAAGGCTTTATAATTAGTATAAACCTTAATCTAAGAGTTTGTGCTTTTAAGCTCTACATACTATTAGGAGAGTAATTAAATAATAGCTAGTATTTCTTTATTATATACCTTGTAGTTACACTTAGCCGGGTCTATTATCTTTAAAAAAAAAAAGGTAATAGGGTACCATTCGCCGTCCGGATATAACTATAATAGGATTCCCACTATAACTCTATTAGAAGCGTCCGTTTCTAGCATTAATTTAAGGTTTAGGTTATAGTAATAAAGGATAGGGGAAGTAATAAGCCGATCTTTTAGCTCTCTAAAGGCTTCTATATAGTCATTACTAAAGGTAAAAGGCGTATCTTTCTGGGTAAGTTATATATGTTAGATAATCTGTATTCTCTGTGGCGTAGGACGTACACAAGTCACGTGCACGGGGCACGTGCTTTATAAATCTCTTTATAGAGCCCCAGGGGCCCTAGATCAAGATCATTAATTAATTAACCCATTTCATCAATAAATAGCTCTATATAAACTATCTGACAGTTATAAGCCCGGTCCGCCGACTTAAGAAGCTATTCAGCTATTACTCAATCATTTGAAGAAATTCTACCTCATCGTTAGACTCTGACACCTCATTGTCACAAGACGACCCTGATCGAAATCCTACCTTAATTGTCATAGGACGAGATTCCACGAGATTCCACGAGATTCTATGAGATTCCACCTTAATCGTCAAAGGACGATCCTGATAATAAGGACGATTCTGCGACAAGGACGATCCTGACGACGAATTCCATCTCAATTCCCATCTGCCTATCAGTTAAATGACTCTACTGACGTTAAGTTCGTCTACTATAATCATCCTTAATAAGCTAGAAGACTGGGAGCAATAGATCTGGCAACTATAAGCCCTTATACATAAATAAATTTGGGCCCATATTAACCCAGATAAGGAAGCACCTCAATGAGGTCTACTATAAGAACCACCCTATCCAGAAGTTACAGATTTTAATGAGAATGCAACCTTATATGCATAGCTCTCGACAAATTAACAGAGGGCGTACGAGAATAGCAGATGATACTATAACTAGGATATAAAGTATTTCCTAAAACAAGAAGAGTACCTTTAAAAGATTTACACCTAAATTATATCTACAGTATTGATTCAGAAAAAGCTACTGCTTAACCCTTCTCTTATAGTTAAGGAATAGATATCTTGGTTAAAGGAAAATACAGAACCTACCTCGTTATTTGTTAGGAAAAAGGTATAATACTAGTACATGGAAGCTCTTAAGGGGTTTAAACACTTATTAAAATTAAATTAGTGGTTAGATTAATGGGAACATATAATAGTACTAGAAGAGAAGTATAAGATCCCTTAAATATCTAATAAAATCTAGCTATAAGAATTGGCAGAAGTTGTTTAACCCTTTAGTAACGCCTACTATATAAAGTATACTACTAAGTCGAATGACCTTTAGAAGTTGAGATCTTCTAAATACCGCAGAGTAGCAAAGGAGCTGCAAGAAGGACTTAGAATACCCTTAAAGAAAGCTAATACTACTATAAGAGGGAGTACCTTTAATGTAGACTTTGCAGAGTAAGCTATAATAGATTACTCTAATACTACTAAAGGTCCAAAAAAAGGAACCTTAGCACGTACTAGACGCTTAAAGAGAGCCGGGTCACTAGTAGATAAGGAGACGTCCCGTAAAAAGCTATTACCCATATACTTAACATGCGAGAAACGAGGATATTCCCTATAGGACTATTGGTATTTATTTAAAGACAAGAGACCCAAAGGAGTTATAATCGGAGATGCTCGCATTAAAAGGGTGCTAAAAAAGGTAGAAAAGAATAAGGATCTCGCTAACTAAGTTATAAAGATCAGACTTAAAGAATAAGAAAATAAGGCTTAATAATAACAGGACGAGAAGAGTTATAAAACAGTTAAGATTAAGGGAGAAGCTAATATAATATTTCCAGAATTGTATTACACCGGTTAACCCTATCTACTAAAGCTATTAACTATTCTTGACTTAGGAACCACTCTCTATATCTTTAATAACCTCTCTTATTTCTATAACTTTAGGAAAGCTTTAAGACACGAATATATTATCGCTAGCAGCTTAGAAGTGCCTATACTAGGCTACGGCGATATTACTATACAAGTCATAAAACCAGACAAGAGTAAGGGAATCCTACGTCTTAAGGAAGTTGCCTTTTATACAGACTTTAATATAAACCTTATATTGTTCCGTCTATTTTAAAAATAAGGGTACTACTAGGACAATAAAGGAGATAATAATCTTCTAGTTTAGAAGGATAATATAATCCTATATTAAATGGAAGAACATTATAGATAATAGACTATTAAGTACGTCTAATTAGGAAGTCTATTAGCTTTTAATTTAAGCCAACTATTATACCTATAACGGAAGCGTAGAATATCGTTAAGAGACATTTATCTAGATTCGAAAGGTGATATATATCTATAGTATCTGCGTCTAGGACATCCAGGACCTATAAGCCTTTATTATTTAGGTATTAACGCCCTAGAAGTTAAGCTTTAAGGCCCTAAGATAACGGAATATTAACACTATAGTCTCGCTAAAATTAAGCATTAGGTCTTAAGAAGGTTCTTAAAACAGAAAATTAATAAACCCTATCTTAACCTCTATATTAACTAGACTAACCTTAAGGAAGCGCATGCCGGATTTATATAAGTTATACTTATCTATAACACCTACTTAGGAAGATCCTTCCCGTACTTTATAATAACGCACAGCAAGAAAAAGGAGATACTATGGGTACTTAAAGATTTCATCTAGTGGATTTGTCTGAGGTATAACCTTAAAGTTAATACTATTAAATTAGATAATGAGCTAGGGAGAAGGAGAACCCTTAAATAGCTACAGACTTAAGGGATTATATTTAAGCCTTTGGCGCTATATACCTAAGCTTAAAACGGTACCGCCAAACGCTTAGGGGGTGTAATTATTAAGAGAGCACAAGCAATAAGAATTGCTATTAATTTACTATACAACCTATAGAACGAGATAGTTAACTATATAGTTTACCTTTAAGATTAAACGCTACGGGAAAGTAATGGTTGGATATCGCTATATAAGAGGTTCTATACCTTTCTAGCCAATAGGAGATTAAGAAAGCCGTAACTGGCGCACCTAAAAGCCTACGGCTGTAGGGCGTATGTAATAACGTTAAACGCCTAGTTAAAGAAGAAAAGGCTAAGTAAGCTAAATCCGCGAGCCTATATCGGCTATTTCGTTAACTATAACTCTACTAATATCTATAGGATCTGGATCCTATATAAAGGTATCGTTATCTCTACTAGGGACGTCATCTTTGATAAAAAGACGTTCTTTAATAGTAAGTAAACGGATATCTTAAAGAACCTATACGCCAAATTAGATATACTAATTAAGAAGATTTAACTACCTAATACTTAGACTAAGAATGAGGTCCTTCTAGAAGATAATAAAGAAGTGTTTAAAATATTAATTTAAGAGGAAAACGATGACGTTGATGAGCTAGTTTAAGCCTTTAATAAGTTAGCAGATCTTAAGCTTGCAAGAGCTCTCGAAGATATATACTATATACTACCTCTAACAGAAAAAGATAAAGAATCTCTATATACCTTTTACGTCAAATATCCTACAAAGTTAGATATATAAGGTACTGATTAAGACGTCGCTTATTGAGTAGGAGATGCGTTTAACACTTAGGGGGTGTCTAATGACTTAGTTAAAGACTTATTTAAGGAAGCTAGCGATAATAGGTTTAAAGACTTTATTACTAAAAGGATTACGTTAGCCTATTATGGCGCCTTCTTAGTAGGAAGGAAGTTTAACCTTAACAGTTAACTTAATAATAGTAAGCTAAAATTAGGCAGAATACGCGATGTTAGATTATATAGGAAGAACCTACCTCTACTACCCTAGTTAATTCGGGACCTTAATACGTATTCTCTTTAAGATTAGTTTTAAGAGGCTTAACGAGCCTATCTCTAATCTTATTATTAAATGAGGTCGTTTTAAGAAACAGATAAGAAGTATATAAAGGGATAGTAGGTCCTTAGCTTAATATAGATATTCGTCTATAAGACGGATAAGTATAGATTTCTCTAGAAATGCAAGGCACGCTTAGTAGTCTGTGGAAATTAATAGGCCCCAGGAGACCTACCTATGAGAGCTACTATATTAGCTAGTACGACCTTCCAAACCCTTATAGTGATTACTGCAAAATTTGACCTGGAGACGATATAGATAGATATAGTTAATGCGTTTATCTATTGCGATCTTGACGAGGTCGTCTATATAAAGCTACCGCTAGGGTTTAATAAAGGAAAGACAGGCAAAGTACTGCGCTTAAGAAAAGCCCTATACGGACTATAACGATTACTACTATTATAGTAGAAGAATCTCACAAGCTTATTAAATAAATTAGGTTTTAAAGAAGTACCCTAGGAGCCGTATATTATGCTAAAAGGTAGAATAGTTATCTTCTTCTATGTTGACGATATTGTCTTCTGCTACCAAAAGACAGATAAGAAGAAAGCTTAAGAAGTAATTAAGGAGCTAAGCAAGGAATACTAGATAAGTACCCTTAACGAGCTAAAATAGTTCCTAGGAATCTACGTACTATATAATTATAGCTAGAGGCTCCTATAGCTATCCTAGAAAGCCTATATTAAGAGGATAGCTAACTAGTATAAGATAGATCTCAGAGGGCGTCTTCTAGACACTCCTATGGTAGAATTAGAACTCCTTTCTACTAATTACCATATAATCTGTCTAACGCGTCCGTCCCCTAATATAGACCTATTAGTCCGTCCTATATCCCTACTAGCTTCTATAATGCTATATTAGAGAAAACTAGGTTTAGTACTCTATATAGCCACTATAACGCGTCCGGATATTGCCTTTGCTGTATTACAGCTAGTAAGGTTTAATTAGGACTTAAGCTAAGAGCACTATTAAGCGGTAAATAGAGTTATCTAGTACTTATATAGCACAAGGAGCAGAGTAATCTACTATAAAGGAGATAAGGAAGGAATAAACGGTAGAGGGAGAGATAAAGGAATACGCGACCAAGGACGAGACGACGGAGACGGTAGAAGTGAAGCGTAATTATTTATCTATGCTAGCGACGCATTATTCGCGGACAACTCCGTCAATAGAAAGAGCTCATAAGGATACATTATAAAGCTATTTAGGGGGCTGATCGCCTGGAGAGCAAACAAGCAGGGTATAGTTATAACGTTAAGCACAGAAGCTAAGCTATTAGCCCTATTACAGACAGCAAAGAAAGCTATCTTTATTAGTAGGCTGTTTAAAGTAATAACGTTATAGCTAAATGAGCCCTTAATTATTAAATGCGATAACACCTAGACGCTTTAACTGATTATAGAAGATACGGCAAAGCTGATTACGAAGCTCCGACACGTTAACATCTATTAACACTAGCTACGTTAGGAATACGCAATAAGACAAGTACAATTTCAATGGACAGCGATGAAGGAGATAATTGCTAATAGACTTATAAAGGCCCTGCCCAAGCAGAGGTTTTAAAGCTTTGTTAATATGATCGGAATAGTGGATATTAAGGAGTAGCTAAATGAGGAGAAGTAATTAGAGGACCTAAGGGAGAAGATTAGAGCGAGACGGAAGGATTCAGATAAGATTACAGCTCAATTGACGCATTAACGGACACGAGAAGGTGGTTAGCTTCGTCCTCGACCAGGTCGAAGCTAAGGGGGTGTATTAGATAATCTGTATTCTCTATGGCGTAGGACGTGCACGAGTCACGTATACGGGGCACGTGCTTTATAAATCTCTTTATAGAGCCCTAGGGGCCCTAGATTAAGATTATCAATCAATTAACCCATTTCATTAATGAATAGCTCTATATAAACTATCTAACAATATAAGAGGCTTTACTAAAACTCTATAGTTACGGATAAACCAGTAATAGAAATTACAAAAGCTAGGGAGGGACTAGATCCCCTTTATAGTATAAGGGGGCTTCTAGCTACGGATTGCTTTAACCTTCTTAGGGTTAACTTTAATCCTATCCGTACTTACAATAAACCTAAGGTACTTTATATGTTTTACCCCGAATTTGCATTTCTTAATATTAACTTATAAGCCCGCGTTCCGTAATCTCTCTAGGACCTTCTTAACATAAATTTAGTGCTTAAGTTTATCGTCTAAGTATATAAAAATATCGTCTAGGTATACCGTGCAGAATTTGTTAAGGTAATTAAAAAGAACGTTATTTATATACCTCTAGTACGTAGCTAGTCCGTTTATTGGTTCAAAAGGAAGGACCTTATATTTATAGGAACCATAACGGGTACGGAATATTGTTAAATCTTTAAATACAGGGTCTATTCTAATTTGGTAAAAAGCTTAACGGATATTAAGTTTAGTAAAGATCTTTACCCAGCTTAGTTATACGAGGGTCTTATTAATTAAAGAAATAGGATACTAATCCTTTTAAGTAATAGCGTTTAGCTTTTAATAGTTAATACAAAAACAATGGCCTTTATTAGGCTTTTTAACAAATAGAATAGGGGCAGTAAAAGGGGCTTAACTTGGCTCAATAACCCCTTTATTAAGGTTATCCATTAAGTACTACTTTATTACTTTTAGCTTATCTATTAATTATTAGTAGAGGGGGTTATAGCCTAGCGAGTTATCGGCTTCTAGTTAAATCTTATAATTATATAACTGGTAAGGTAGCAATTTATCTAAAGCTACTTTTAAGAATGCATCCTTATATCCCGCATAGATAGTATAAAGGAGGCGTTTAACTAGCTCCTTATTAGTTTCTTTAGCTAGCTTCTCTTCCCTCTCATTAATAATCTAGTTAATTTTATATAAGCTAGTTATAAAGACCTTATTATCCCTCCTATATATATTAAAGTGAAATGCTATAGCGCTAATTGCAGTAATATCTACCGTAGGGGGGTTATATAACAGTGGGGGTGTACAGGACCTTAGGGGCTTCTAGGGTAATGGCGTTATTATTACTCCTTTTAGCTCCTGTTATATCTTCTAGAGGTTATCCCTTATGTCCTATTAGTATATTCTCTTCTATATTAGTTAAACCTACGCGATTTAGACGTTATTTATATTACTATCTATTCCGCTTCTATAAGTAGAGTCTTTATTAACCGTAGCGCTTTAGGGAAGTATCTTTGTTGGTATAAATAAGTTCCTTTTAGCCTCGCGACGGGCATCTTTTTAGGTAAAGGCTAGGTCACAGTTAGTAATATCCTACTAGTAGGTAGGATTAGCCTTTATAGCTAGTGTCTTGTGGTTAGTTCGGATTTCTCTAATAAAAGAGGATAACTTTAGTCTATCCTCTGGCTAGACAAACTATCTTTATTAGACGTTTAGCTAAATATTAAAGTAGGATATTTATTTTTAACTAAGGATTATATCGTGGGATCCTAGGTCTAGAATGTAAAAGGGGATACTATATTAGTGCTATCTATTAAGATAGATATATAACTTTAAGATATAGGTAACCGGCTTACCGGCTTAGCCGTTATAGCCTTTTACTTAAACAGACTTCTCTAGTTAGGTAGCTTTTATATTTAGAAACTTAGCAACGTTATTTATATAGGCAGTATTTATAAAGGTAAAGCCGTTTGCTTTAGTGCCAATAAGGGCGTTTATATTAACTCTATATCTATTTTAAGATACTATATATAAAACTGTAAAGTATTTTCCACCTATTAATTAACTTAGATTAATCTCTTTAAGATTAATAGGATACCCTAGGGGGGAGTCTTTCCCTAGGGTTCCTCTTTTCCCGACTTGTTAGATATTTCTCCTTCCTCTATCTCCTTAATATTGCTTATATCCCTTAGCTCTGGGCAAGACAAGGTAAAGTAACCCTCCTTATTATAGTTGTAGCACGTAGCCGAGGTAGGGTTAATTAGGGTATTGCGATAAGTACTAGTTAAGGGCGTAGTACGTAGCTAGTTAGGTAAGACCCACTAGTGCGTAGTTATAACTGCTTTTAGTATAAGAGCAGTTATAGCTTATCTTCCTACTCTAGCTCCTATAGGTATGGCTGACGAGTTTTAATTACTATAGGGTTACTTCTGCTAATTAGGGCGGGCGTTAATCCGCTTTAGTTCTAAGTTTAATAATAGGTAATAAGCGGCAAGTTTTTTGTGGGTTAGTAGGTTATCTAAGGTTATAGCAATCTTTTCTTATAGCTGGATTATTAGCTTATTATATAGGTCTAATTAGTAGTTTTTAAGGGGAACCTGGCCTTCTCCCGTAAGGTATAGAAATTAAGTCTAGAATTTAGTAAAGGGTTAGTTCAGTTTTATTATTAGGCGATTATAGTTATACTAGGCATCCTATACTTTATTCGGGTTAATATAAATAGCCGCTAGGTGCTGTATTATCTTATTAACAGATATAAATCGGATAGGGAACTCGTCCTTAAACTTGGCTTAAAGGTGCCGTTAGGCGTCTCCTATAGTTTAACCAAAGAGGTAAAGCATTTTAGCTTCTTTAGAAAGGAAATAGTTATAGTTAACACGGAGCTTTCCTCGTACTTAAATCCTCTAATTCTTAAAGATAGGGTCTATCTTATTAGTGTCACGGAGTAAGTATAAGCGGCGATAATATATAGTAAGGCAGATATTATTAAGCTATATACATAAACTGTATGAGAAGTCAAGACGTTGCGTAAGGAAAGAAGGTAGGAAAATGGGGAGAAAGGGTATATATTGTAGACTTGGTTACTTAGTCAACATATATACGGAGCAGAGTAGGATTTAGGTAGTGGTCCTGGCAGAACTTAGTAGAACTTAGTGGAACTTAGTAGAATATAGCAGAATGCGGCAGGTTGCCGTCAGATTGCCGCAGATTGCTATTAGATTGCCGTCTCGTGGTCAGTTTTTGGTTGCTAAGTCGGTAAAAACAGGTGGACGTGTATAAGGTATTACGGGGGTATTCTATAACAATTAGATAGTAGTTAGGGGTTAAGGAGCTTAACGGACTTTAACTGCTTCGTTATCGTATCCATACTCCCTAGGGTATTATATTTAATTAAGTAGATAGGTTAACTAGGACTTCTAGAAGGGGGAGCTAAGCTACTTTATAGTACCGCAAGGCTGTTTAGGATCTCTTACAGGGTCTCCTATATACTTTAAGCTTAAAAACGGTCGGCTTTCTAGTTAGCTATAAGGGCACGAGTCTATTTATATACGTCTATAATGTTATTATTATTATCAATTTCTAATCCTAGTTAGATCTCGTGTTCTTCTTAGGTTAGAGCAGCTCTTTTAAATAAGCTTGCTTTATGTGCTATCGTTAGCTTTCTAGGGTTTGTTAGAATCGTATAATTTAGTTTTAATTTTAGGGGTATAGGTCTAATCCTATCTGGCTTATAGGGTGGGATATTATTAAGGCCTTCCTAGGCAGTATAGAGTTGTTTTAGTGTCTAAATATAGCACGTTAACGCGTCGTTGCAGATGAAGTTTCTTTTAGGGTGGGATATTATTAAGGCCTTCCTAGGCAGTGTAGGGTGAGCTTAGTATAATGTAACGGCTTATATAAATGCCTCTAAACTAAAGCTTGTAGATTGCTATTTAGTAAAAATACTAAGCTAAGGAAAAGAAGAAGAGGTATATATAGGAGGAAGAGTAAATAGATATCCTATAAGGGTCGCTAAGGCGCTAGTAATAAGCGAGCTAATAACAGGTTAGCAGAATTTAGTAAAATTTAGTAGGTAACGCGCCCTAGCACCGTTACATAAAGGTATTAAATATTTACTCGGGTGGTTATTAATAATAAAGGCCAGGCAGTATACTATGGTTTAGTATTACTACTGCTAGAATAACTAATAAACTTAATCTGTATATAATAAGCATATATTACGCATACGCTAGCTATACGCGTACTCCATACTAAAAAAACATTATTAGTCTGCTTTTACCACATACACGTTTTTGTGTCCTAGGGTAGATATACTACCGCTACAATTGTAGAATACCGCAGTAGTAGCTATATATTATAAGTATATATTTAATATATATAAACGATGCTTACTTATTACGGGATACCCCCGTAACACCTTATATACGTCCACCTATTTCTACCGACTTAGCAACTAAAGACTAACCACGAGACGGCAATTTGCGGCAATCTAACGGCAATCTGCCATATTCTGCCATATTCCGCCAAGTTTTACTAAATCCTACCAAGTTCTGCCAGGACCACCACCTAAATCCTATTCTGCTCTATATACGTATTAACTAAGCAACTAAGCTAATAATATATACCCTTTCTTCCCGTTTCCCTACCTTCTCTCCTTATATAACGTTTTAACTTCTTACACAGTTTATATATATAGCTTAATAATATCTATCTTGCTATATATTATCGTCGCTTATACTTACTCCGTAACACTACGTTGCGTTAACCTTATATACTACCTCTAAAATACAAAACGACTCTAAAGCCCCTATAACGGCCGCCGGTATTATATCCATACTTTAAAAATAACTAGTAAAGATACAGAAGTTTTTTATAGACGCCCTTATATAAAACTAAGCTACTTTAAATTAATAATAAGCTAAATAAGAAGCATAATACTAGTAATTAATTAAGGACCTCTAAGAAGAAATCCGTACACTTAAGATGCCCATGTTAGGGCCTTAAGACTAGACACTATTTCTAGAGATAAACACGCGGAACGCAAGCCCCAAACCTATAGTAGCTGTCCACCCTAAACTAACTATTACACCGTAATAATCTAAACGGCTACCCAACCCTTTAGTATTTACTAGTAAACGTTAAAAGCTCTAATTATTCCTAAGCTAGCTTAAGAATAAGCTAACTAGTAACGTTAACCGTTACCTAACTAAAGTAAACTAACTGTGTTACGCCTTAAGTTAACTAGAAGGAGAGGTAGCTAACCTTATTAAACCCCTTTAACTAAACTTAGTATAAAGCCTAGTTGTACTTCTTAAAGCTATATACGGTAACCCAAACCGCTAGGCCACTGCTTAGAGAAAGATAAACTATATAGCTTAAGAAACAAAAAGTTTCCTAGTATACTTCTCCAAATTCAACCGTTACGTAAAGGAGACTGGCTAAAACAACTCTGCACTAGTTAACAGCCTTATTAAATCCCTAAGCCCTGAACTAAAAACCTCCTTAATAGGTATAGACCTACTAGGAGCCCTTAATGCCTACGCAAACGTTATCAATAAACGGTACAACGATATACTACGCCTAACACCGAAACCCGCCTCCTAATATAATACGGCAACCCTATAAACGTCCATTAAGTTATTATCTTAGCCTAAGCACCCTAACGCCATAGATATTAACACTAAAACCCTAGAGTACGCCCCACTAGGGTCCCCCAAACGAGAAAGACGTATTAAGTTAGGCCTTTGCTTTAAGTACGGAAGTAAGGACTATATCTTAAAATATTATCTTATCCCCTTACCTACGTCCCAAAATAATTTATAAACGGCCAATACTAATAGCCGTTTACCACATCGATCTTCCGGTTACTATCCCTAATCTTTACCTAGTTCCAGCCTTATATCTAGTAAGCACTACTTATAAGGGTAAAGCTATAACCGACGCTCTATAGAAACCCCTTCCTACTTACTACTAAAAGGTATATCTTAGAGTTAAGTCGCTCTTTAGGACAGCTCTGCCTTAGGATCTCGTTAAATGCTTTAAATGTTATAAACTCTAACTCTTAGAATTATAGCATAACCGTTAACTGTTATCTTTAGCAGAATAATTAATAGGCTAATACTTAAGTCCTAATTAATATAGGAGCTAGTAGTATAGGATTTATTAACAAGATCTTCGCGTAAGATAATAGTTTTACCCTAACCCCCCTTAACCGGTATATTAACGTATTTAGATTTAATAGCAAACGCACAGTCTTAGGCCGAATTACCTACGTAATACACCTAAGACTTTAATACCTGAACCACAAAGAACTAATTAGGCTTTTCGTTACTACCCTAGGTCACCTAGTAATCCTTAAACAACCCTAGATAAAGCTATATAAGGTAACTATTAATTAAAACAACCTTAGGCTTCTATTTACCACCCCCCGTTATAAGCAGAAGTGCCTTATAACTCGCCACTCTAACCCCAAACTAAAATCTAGGAAATCCACTAAAATCTATTAGCCTAAGATTTCCACCAATGTCTACCCTACGCCTAAAGAATCCACCAGATTCTACTAATCCAGGAATTCTATTAAATTCCACCGACGTAAGAATTCCACCAATACCTATTAAGGATCTAAAAATTCCACTAAACCCTATAAACAGACCCCAAGTACTATACCACCCCGCGCTAAATAAAAGCTTAAGCTTACCACACGAAAATACTAGAAGGACTAGTACTCTACTATAAAAAGCATATTTAAAGAACCCGAACCTAAATCTAACACTAACTCCGTACCTAATACCGAACCCGAAATTAAGCAAAGAACTATATAAGAAACTATAAATAACTAGAGCCCGCTTAACGCCCTAGATATCTATATAATTAGAGCTACCCCGCTAGCGCGACTCGCCAAGAAACCCAAATATACAATCTTCGCTGTCACTATAGCTGATATTAAGAAGGCCTTAGCACTAAAGAAGCATACTAACCCTACTATAAAGGTACTAGTGGAATACTATAACCGCCTAGAGGTATTCTTATGGAAGGAAGCCGATAAGTTACCGGAATACCAATTGTATAACTATAAGATTGTACTGGAAGAAGGAAAGCAGCCTAGATTTGGACCCTTATACGGAATGTCCTAAAACGAACTCTAAGTGCTACGGAAGTATCTAGACGAGAATCTAAGTAAAGGATTTATTAGGGCAAGCTCTTCACCTATAGCTATACTAGTAATCTTTATTAAGAAACCGGGCGGCGGATTACGTTTCTATATAGACTACTAAGCTCTTAACGCCGTTACTATTAAGAACTAATACCCAATCCCGTTAATACAGGAGACACTAAACTGATTAAGTAAGGCTCGCTACTATACGAAGCTTAATATTATCTCTGCATTTAACCGCCTCCGTATAATAAAGGGAGATAAATAGCTTACTACATTTCGTACTTAGTATAGATTATTCGAATACTTAATAACGCTATTTGGCCTTATAAATGCTCCGAGCTCGTTTTAACATTATATAAATAATACCCTACGCCCCTACCTAGACATCTTCTATACTGCTTATATCGACGACATCTTAATATATAGTAATAACCTAACCAAATATCGGAAATACATTAACCTTATCCTATAAGCCCTACACGAAGCTAGTCTATAATTAGATATAGATAAATACGAGTTTTATAAGACGGAAGTCCTATACCTTAGGCTTCTTATTTTTATAAACGGCATATAAATAAACCCGAAGAAAATCGAAGCAATTATAAACTAGTAAAAACCTAAGAACATTAAGGACGTAAGAGCCTTTATAGGATTTACCAATTTCTACCAATAGTTTATTAACAACTTCTCCGCCCTAGTTTTACCCTTTATAGCTCTAACCTAAAAGAATAAAGCCTTTATCTTCAACAAGGAATATAAAAAGGCCTTTACTTATCTAAAAGTTATATTTACTACCGCGCTTATGCTCTAACACTTTAACCTAAACCAAATAAGTGTTATAGAAGCTAACTTATTTAACTACGTCACTAGAGGCATCCTATCTTAATATAACAAAGAGGGAGTATTACACCCTATAGTATACTACTTAAAATAACTAAGCCTAGCCAAATATAACTACGAGATCTACGACAAGGAATTGCTGGCTATTATTAAATACTTTAAGCAATAGCGACCTAAACTAGAAGGCGCTAAATTCCTAATTAAGGTCCTTAGCGATTATAAGAACCTATAGTACTTCACGACTATAAAATAGCTAAGCTACCGTTAGGCCCGCTGGTTAGAATACCTATCTTATTTCCAATTCTTAATTACGTACTGCCCAGGCGTTTAAGGCTAGAAGCCTAATGCCTTAACCCGACGCTCGCAAGACGCGCCAGTACTAGAAGAGGCACGTTCTTACCAAAATTAAACCCTACTTTATCCCAAACTATTTAACCCTCCTACTAAAGATCTTACGGTATAAGTCCTCAAAATAACCAATCAATTAATTAAACAGATTATAACTGACGAATACCCAAATAATGAGTTTATCCAAAAAACGCTTAAGCTAATTTAAGATAGCGTTAGACGCTCTAAGAAGATCTCTCTAAGTAAATATAAAGCTTATAGAAACCGCTTATATTACTAGAACCGTCTAGTTATCCCTAATTACGATAAACTTAAGCTTAAGCTCCTTAAACACGTATATAACCTACCAGTAGCTAGCCACCTAGGCCAAGGAAAAACCCTAGAGCTACTCTAACGGGAGTACTACTGGCTGAATATACATAACATAACACGAAGATACGTCTTTAGCTGTTATATTTACTAATAAGCTAAAGCTTTATATAAGACATATAACGGCCTTCTAAAGCCACTGCCTATTCCGGACTAAAGATAGAAGGATATCTTAATTAACTTTATTGTTAACCTCCCTATAAGTAAGGGCTGTATAAATATTATAGTAGTTATAGACCGACTATCTAAGATAAGACACTTAATCGCCTACTCCGACATATTAACACCTGCCGTTACCTAACTATTCCTAGATTACGTATAGAAACTCCACGGACTCCCTAAAACGATTATCTCCAATAAAGGTAGCCAGTTTATCTCTATATTCTAGAAAAAACTAACTACTCAACTCCATATTAAAGCACTATTATCTACAGCATACCACTTAGAAACGGATAGTTAAATAAAATATATAAACGCTATAATGGAACAGTACATTTGGATATATACATCGTACTTACAAGATAACTGGATTAACTGGCTTATATTTACTAAGTTTACCGCGAATAATTCCGTCTCGGAAATTATAAAGGTCTCCCCGTTCCTAGCTAACTACGGCTAGCATTTATAAATAGGTTTTAAACCCTTTAGTAATGTTCCTCGCCCTACTTATTACGCCTTATAAGTTATAGAAGCAAATAAATTCGTAGAGAAAATAGAGGAACTATAACAGTTTTTTGCTAACGAAATAATATAGGCTTAATCTATTTATAAAGCCGCAGCGAATAAGAAACAAACCCTAGCACCAGCCTACTAAATTAGTAACTTTGTCTAGCTAGATATAAGAAATCTAAACACGAAACGACCTACTAAAAAGCTTAATTAGAAGAACGCTGGCCCTTATAAGGTTAAAAAGGTTATCTCCTCCCACGCCTACCAACTAAAGCTCCCTAATACGGTTAAAATCCACCCTATATTCCACACGTTAGTCCTCTACCCCACTACTCCTATATTAAATGCCCTACCCAGACAGATATAAAACCCTCCCCTACTAGTTAAAGTGGATAGTAAGAACGAGTACTTTATTAAAAGAATTAATGACATTAAGTATAATAAACGGAAACGTTAATATATATATCTTACGAAATAGAGAAGCTTTACTAAGCCCTTGTAGGAACCTATCAACTCTATAGGACTTATATAAGCCGCAGAAGACTTTTACAAACTCTATCTAGAACTACTATAGCCCTATTTCGCAGAAGCTTAAGTTTAAAGGGGGGGTACTATTACAGAACACCCCCGTAACACCTTATACACGTCTACCTATTTTCACTAACTTAGTAACTAGAGACTAACCACGAGACGGTAATTTGCGGTAATCTAACGGCAATCTGCTATATTCTACTATATTCCGCTAAGTTCCACTAAATCCTACTAAGTTCTACCAGGACCACCACCTAAATCCTATTTTGCTCTATATACGTGTTAACCAAGCAACCAAGCTAACAATATATACCCTTTCTTCCTATTTCCCTACCTTCTCTCCTTACGCAACGTCTTAACTTCTTACACAGTTTATATACATAGCTTAATAATATCTATCTTGCTATATATTATCGTCGCTTGTACTTACTCCGTGACATTACTTCTCTATACTTTATTTAAGCTTTTTATTAATCTCTACCGCCTAGTATAAACGACTGCTACGCTTTTGGAGGTTGTTAATTAATTTAAGCTTAACCCTATTATATGCGGGGTATATATAGAGGATATCCTTATAGGCGTGCTTATAGTATCTAATACCGCTATATTTAAACGCTTAATAAAATGCTTTTCTATTCTCCCTATTATTTTCTCTAAAAAGCTATAGTTGTATAATTCTAGGGTTACCAGTTTTATAGAATAAGAATTAAATCTACTAAAGATATAAATATAGTATATACCTAGTATGTGTATTGCTTACCTTTAATATATACTACTTAATAACCTTATACACTATTTCTTTATCTGTATCTATAGATAGTAGAGGTATTGCTTTATAGATAAAGTATATAATTCCTTCTTTTCTAGTTGCTGGATATTTTAGCATTATAATATAGTCTACTACCTCTTAGATAACAATTTAATGCCTACTATAGGAGCTAATAAGTGCTCTATAGTCTTAAAGTATGCTCTAGCTATCCTAAGCATATATATAGCCTATATATAGAGCCGTATAAAGTCTTACCTTAGAGAGACCCATATAAAATAGAAGCCGCTATTATATACTATCTTAACCCTTAACCTCCTTATCCCCCTTATCCTCCTTATCTTTAATACTCTCTCTACTAATTATATTATCTTTATAACCATCGTCTTTATATTTAATATTAGGTGCGATCTAGGGTATCTATATATACTTAGCATATGCGTAGCATATAGTTGTGGATACTAACTAGTAGGCCGTTTAACCACCCTGCTATACTCTTGTTTGCTTTAGTATAGTTTTTACTTATTATTAATATAGTAAGGGGCGTATAAATACGCGTGTATATATATATATATATATCTATATATATGTCTCTGTATATATGCGTAGCATATACTCTAGATATTTTAGTTTATATGGTCGCTTAAGTTAAATATGGCTACCGATGCGCGTTCTATATGGGTAAAAGTTGAGTACCGCCGACCTTTTGCCGGCGCTCCATCGGCAACCACGCTCAACTTTCGCCGACCCCCATCGGCGACCACGTTCAACTTTCTCCGGACCACGCTCAGCTGTACCCCGGCCTACACGTGCCTCTGCTAAGTTACCCCCTTTGTAGCGACCTTATTTTTTACCCTTCCTTACATCCTCCGTACCTTAGGAGGCACTAGCACGGTAGCCAGCAGAGGACCGTCGCCAGAACCAGACGATAATCGTTCGAACGACCAGCCAGCGAACGCCACGATCGATTCGATCGATCGATCGAATCGAACCAGAGCCTCGATATCAGCCCGTTACCGAATCAAATCGAATCAAGGCCTCCTAGGGAGGCACCCCAGACGACCACCGTTCAAACGTACAGCCAGCGAACGCCCATAGAGAACGATTCGAATCAATGCGATCAATCGCAATCAAATTAATACGATTAATCGATTAATCGAATCAAGCAGAGCCTTCGATCGGGCCGACATCTCCCCCGAATTACAGATACAGATAGGTAGGCATAGATAGGTAGGCACGACAGGCAGGCACAGATAGGTAGGACAGGTAGGACAGGCAGGCAGGCAGGACAGGCAGGACAGGCAGGACAGGCAGGACAGGCAGGACAGGCAGGACAGGCAGGACAGGCAGGACAGGCAGGCACTAGGCCTAGTTAGGAAATCAGCACACGGCCGGCGGATCATCGGGAACACCGCCAATTGACGATTTGGAGCCTCCGCGAGAGGCTCCTTAGTCGATCGCCCGACGCCCGAGCGATTGTAGAGCTCCTATAATAGACACAGGCGGTAGGCAGGAAAGATTGATTTAGATTATTTAGATTATATATAATTGAAATTAATTTTGTATTTTTTAACTAGCTATAAATACTGGAGTGTTAAAATATACCTTATTTTTAAATCTAGAATTTTTATTGTTGTCCTGATAGTCCTGATAGTCCTAGAGGTCCTGGAGGTCCTAGAGGTCCTAGTAGTCCGGGCGACCTCCTAACAGGTTCCTAATAAGATACTGAGTATAAGTGTCTCCTAGAGCTCCTAACAGCCCTAACAGGAGCTATTAGGAGCTGTTAGGAGCTGTTAGTACTGTTAGGAGGCACAAACATTTTGCTAATATAAGACGCCTAGTTAGCCTTAACTAGTAAAGCCTAGTTAGTATAATTAGAGGTCCTGACCTTTACTAAAATACTTAATATCCCTAATAAGGGCTAGAATATATTGGTATTAGGGGGGGCTAGGGCATCCACAGGAGCTTCCTTAGGTCACGTGATTATCGCTTAGCTAGTATATAGAGTCGTCCTTTAGGACGACTCCACCTTATAGAGTCCACACTTTTATACACCTGCATTCCCGTATAATAGAATATTATTAGCAAAAACGGAGATATTCTACTATAAGTTAATAAGATCTTAGGTCCGTATAGCTCGACAGAGGAGTATCTAAGCTCTTATTATAATCTTTTAAAAGAAGACACGATTAAATCGTTAAAAGAGGTAGTAGGTTAAATTAGAGTAGACCCTTTTAGTTTACTAGAATCTAGATATAGTAATAGACTTAGTATATAAAAATAGGTAAGTATATAATAATTATTAGGTAGTTATTCCCTAATATCCGTAAGGTTTATATTATAGTGGGGTAAAATAGGCCACTACTTAGTGCCTTAGCATTTTCCTGTATATATTAAGCCTTCGGCTTCTCTCCTCTTGATCACGACCTACCGGAAGACATTCTTTCCTTTCTTCTTACTGACTGCTTTCCTACTGATTGATTACGACTGACGACCAACCGACAGATAGACAGACAGCACTATGACTTTCCTATCTGAGAGTGGTCGTACCCTTCTACATATTTTATGGCATTCCACGTAGGGACGACGGCAAGCTCTTTAGATTAGAAGTCTGGCACTCTATACACAACTCTATATATAAAGGAAACGCGCAGGAATATACTACGACTATAGAAGAACCGCCAGCTGTAGAAGAACGACCAGCTATAGAAAAACCGCCAGCTAGATAGACGACACAGCAGAAACAGAGAATTAGGCAGTATTGGACAGTAAGGGGAACCAGGTAGTCCTAGAAAAGACAGGATAGCCAGACTTAACGCACGGGCTAAAGAGTGGCAAAAAGGAGTGGTAAAGGTCTCGGAAAGTTACGTACAAGGACGTTAAGCGAACCAGCGAGCCAATCAGACAGCTTTAACCGGCAGTTAGAGATACCCAATTTCTACTACCTGCGCACGAGCATGGCTAGAGCTTTATTAAAGATGCAGAGATAATAAGCTAAGAGCCAATTAATTAGATGGAAACGAGATCTAAGGCATCTAGCGGTAGAGGAAGTCAGCGCTGCCCTTTAGGAACAGAAGAGAGAATACTAAGCAAGGTCGCAAGTACACGAGATCAGATCTGCCCTCAAAAGCTTCCTATTCTAGCTTAGCTTTATCTTCTTTCAAGTTATCCGGATCGTATTAGCGGCGGCTACAGAGGCGTTCTATAAAGAAGTAGATATAGGCAGAAGCGTAGGGCTTAGCAGCACCCTACCGCGTGGAGCAACGGCAGGCCAAAACAGACGGACGTATCGAGACCCGGCAGTAGTAGAAGATGGCGATTCTGTACTCTCCCAGGAAGACCGACCTTTAGGCGTTAAGAAGCAGCCAGAAGGAACTAAAGCCTATACTTCTTTTACTGAGTATAAACTAACACCAGGACAGCCATCTAGGACACTATTACCTCAGGTAGTAATGCAAGCAGACCTACCGCGGCGTTTACTCGTGATACCTAGGACCAGTGACCCTTAGCAGACGAAGGATATAAGCCGTAAGGACCACCTGCAAGCTCCCGAGGAAGCGCTAGATGTACATAACCAGCGGTCGACGGCTTAAGACAAGGTCTACGTTATGGTCCAGCCTATACCAGCCCCAGGAACTGTTGGATCTCCATACTTTATAGGACAAGACGTGTCACAGTTTATCGAGTAGTACGAAAGACTATGCGTCTAATATCACGTTACGAGCAAGGAGAAGTACCAGGGTCTTTCGGAATACTGCGATTACTAGATAGGGATATGGATCCGAAGTCTGCCTGAATTCACAGCCGGCAATTGGACGGAGCTTGTAAGGAAGCTTAGGGCAGAATACCGAGGAAGTGACCGCTTTTATAAAATGGAGATGGTAGAATTCTTGGAGGCCTACGTACTATAGTGTAGGAGCAGCCTACCTAGCGTGCGCGAGTACTGTAGGCAGTTCATACTAATCTCCCAAAAAGGCTACCGAAGCAGGCAATCTAGAGAACGGTCAGTAAGGATACTGGTTTACAAAAGGACTTCCGCTTAAATATCAAAGACACGCCATAGCTAAAACGGGAGCTGATTTAGATAGACGAGAGTCCTTTAACTTCTATCAGTTACTAAGAGCCGTAAAAGACAGACTTAGTTTATATAAGGGCGCAGATTGTCTATTAAAAATAGACCCCAAGGACCAGAGCCTTCGTTAGCTGGTTAAACAGTTCGGTAATCAGCAGCCGGTTATAAGCAAAGATGCTACCCTATGACTACCTGTAATCTTTCAGCCAAATGAGATAGCCGACGCCCGTCAAGTCAGCCAGGAAACGGACCTAGAAAGGTTTACGACGCTATTAGATCAAGCTGCAGTTTAAGGCCTAGTATAAGGATACAAGTCAGCACCAGGACACGAAGACTGGCAGAACAGCGCCCGAGCTCCCTTTGTTCCGCAAGGCTCTCGACCTCCGCAGGACTTTCGATATCCGTAGGACTCTCGATATCCGCAGGACTTCCGATATCCGCAAGATTCTACTGCCTTTGGACGACCGCAGCGGGACGCACGGGGTTAGCAGGATGGCACGCGATCTGGCCCGGGCCGATGGACCTGTTTTGGATGCGGAGGAAGTCACCGTTTCACCGAGCACGAATGTTAAGGCTTAAAGGATCTTATTTAGTAAGGATTTGTACATCTATCTAATTAAGGAAGACTAGTAGCTGGGACACGCGACTGACCTGGACCTGAACTACCGTGGCTCGGCAATGAAGGACGATTGAAAAACATTAAGAACTGGCTCCGTACGTACCAAGGAGTAGACCTAGACAGACTAAGGAAAGAATAGACGCAGCAGCGGGCCTTCCACGACGGAGCAGCGCTAAAGATTAGTGACGAGAAAAGTATAAACTAGGGGGACTACTATTAAAATCGTATAATCTTTAGAGACAGTAGGATAGCCACTAAGCCGTAGGAGAATAATGTATAACCAGGAGATTACATACAGATTAGGTCATAGCCTATGAATAAGACAGCTGAAGCTAGGGAGGACTACTATTAGAATCATCCGACCCTTAGAGACGGCCATTGGAGACGGACGCTTAAGCAATAGGCTCTGCAGCAGGCTCCGCAGCAGGCTTTGCAGTAGGTATAGGATGTTTAACTAGGGGACAGTCGAGTTCTGAGGTGGGGGAGGGGACGCAGGTAACGGCCGCATAAAAGATTTCTATTTGTCTGCTTAGTTACAGTATTTCCTAAGGCTCCTTTTCTTGTTTACTTTCTTGATCGCAACGCGTCGAGACGCGTCAGTCGCGACGACCTGCTGCAAAGATGTCAGCTCAGCTCACCGCCTGTCGCCGAGCCAATAGCGATTTTCCATGCCCGGCACGGAAAATCCTGATTGGTCCATTCAGCAATAGAGCCGGCAGAACTCTACACCGCCCCTGGAATTTGAGGATGCAGCTGCACGATGAGAACGGCACTAAGAGCCTTAATTGATTGCACGGATACAGAGCCGATTGTACGACGCAGAGCTGCATGCAGAGCTGTACGCAGAGCCTTGATCGAACGACTGTACGGAAGCCTTGGTCTCGAGTGACTGCATAGAAGCTACGGCCAGTCGAAGGGTAGAATCAAGCCAGAGCCTCAATATCAGCACGTCGCCGTCACTGAATCGAATCAGTCGAATGTCGTCAAATTAGAGCCTTCGACCGGGCCGACTTTGTTCCTTATTCGAACGACAGCTGATCGCAGCTCTGTCACTGCCATCCGAATTCAGTACTGCGCCAGCTGCACGACAAAGACGGACATCGCGGCAAGGAAGGGACCTACACAAAGGCAACAGCACGATATCAGTGACAAAGCACCACGGAAACGGTAGAGCAGTATACAAAAAGGCACTGCAAGAGATCGTACACAGGGCACGGCTGACCACGTTAAGCCCCAGCCATCCTCATGCGACTGAAGACAGGACAAAGCCGTATCTGGTTAAGCTAGTAAAGGGCCTTGTCAGGGATTACAAGGGGAACAGGAATTGGACGTACAGGAGCCAGCGCTTTTCCTTGGAGGTTGTCTGACGAAGGACTGTATTGTGGACATAAGGCCAAGGGATATGCGACGGAGGTAGTCACAATAGCCGAGAAGCTGCCATCGGATGACACCAAGGACGACTTAGGTAAAGCGCAGGACCAGCAGGACAATAACAAAGAAACTAAGAGCAGAAGACAACCCTAAGAAGGCTCTTAAGCTGGAAGAAGATCAAGGATACGCGAGCGTACTACCAGCAGCGGGAACAAAGAAGCAGCCGCAAAAGCCCAAGGATATGCCGAATAAGTCAAAAGCAAGGACGGCCTAGAAAGGGAAGCAAGCAGCTACAAGAGACGTCTCAGAAAAGCATTAGGCCGTAGTAGTGGTTCAGAAAAAGCTGCCGTTTATGCTCACGAGGAAGGAAGTCTTAAGACTGGTCTCTGGGTTGGACGTCTGGTGAACACTGAGAGCCTCATTCGACTACATGGATACAAAGCTTTGACAGAACGACTGCACAGCCAGAGTCTTGATCGATTGTCCGCAGCTGCAGAGCCTACGGATGCAGAACCCAGGTCGTACGTGCAGCAGAAGACACCTTGAGTCAAGACAGAGCCTCAGTCAAATCCTGATCAGTCGAACGCCGCCTGTACAAGTCAAGTCGTCAAATTAGAGCCTTCGGTCGGGCCGACCTAATACCCTATTTGAACGTCAGTCGATCGTACGTTGTCACAGTCAAATGGAATCAGTCACCGTCGCCGTCAGACGTCTTCGATCGGCAGTCAAGGATGCATCACCGCAGGCACGCAGGTACGCAGGCACTAGACCTAATCAGGAAACCAGTACACGGCCAGAAGAACGTCGGAAACACGGTCAATTAACGTTTTGGAGCCTCTGCGAGAGCCTCTTCCCTTGACTGCCCACCTCCGTATTGATCGACTGCCGCCCGTCTCGACGCCCACGGACTAGTTAACCAGAACGATCTTTCCTACAGATATAGTTACGGAGCTTTACACGGAGTCTCACACAGAGTTGTACACGGAGTCTACGGATATGGAGCATACAGGTGCAAGGCCCTGATTGGACAACAGCGCGGCAGCTTGACTGGACGCCTATATATGCGAAGCCTTGATCGAACAACAGACGCGGAGCATTGACCGATCGGACGTCTACACGGAAGCTTTGATCAACTGTCTACGGATACAAAGCCACAGTCACACATGCAGCAGAAGACACCTTGAGTCAAGCCAGGGCCTCATCAAATCTCGATCAGCTGAACGCCGTCTCCGCATTCAAATCAGGACAATCAGAGCCTTTGACCGGGCCGACTTTCTACCTTAATCGACCGACCGAACGATCAGTTGCAGCACGTCGTCGCCGACCAATTAGACAGCCTTCGTCTGGCAATCAAAGCAGGCATGCAGGCACGCACGCGGATACTAGGCCTATATAGGAAATCAGTACACGGTCGGTAGATCGTCGGAAGCATCACCAGTCGACGTTTTAGAACCACGGACGCAGACACGGACGCGGACACGGACGCAGAATATGCAATGCAGAGCTACTGATGCACAGCTAGATGCACCGCCAGATATACTGCCCGACGCACAGTCAGACGCACAGTCAGCTGCAGAGCTATGCGGACGTAAAGCTTAACGATGCAGGGCCTGATGCAACGCCACGGATAGAGCCTTGACTGAGAGCCGTGTACGATGCAGACCGATGCAGAGCTAGATGCAAAGTCTTAATATCAAACGACCAGCCGAACGAACGAGTCGGGTCGTAGCCTCTGCCATTTTGATCGACTGCCCTGCCGCCGCCGCTGCTACCGCTATTCCGTCCGGCTATTTTGTCCCTACTGTCTCGACTGGCTGCTCTGTTTCTACTGTTCTATCTTACTTCGCCGGATCTGTACCGCTGCTAGATCTGCCGGATCTGCTATATCGTCCAACTGTTCTGACCGACCTGTTCTAGGCCTAATGCTGTTTTGGCTGTTCTACTGCTGCTCTCCCGACCGCCAGACCCTACCGTTTCGATCGCCCCGCCGCCGCCCGACTAGCTGCCTCCGACTGACTGCTACCGACCGTTCTGTTATTGACCGTTCTGCCACTGCTGCTACTGCTACTACTGTATCAACCGACTGCTACCGACTGACTGCCATTAACCGTCTGCCGCTACCGAGATTTCTGCTACCAAAAGTTCTGCTGCTGGATGCCCTACTGCTTACTAACTGTTAGCGAGTTCTTCTGCCGACTATTCTACCGCCGACTGTTTTATTTTATTTTACCGCGCTAACTGTCTACTTTTATTATTATTACTACTACCGTTACCGCTACCGTTACTGCCGTTACTGCTACCGTTATTATTTCTAGTTTACCGCTGTCCTAGTTGCTAGATTAGATCTTAGCTATAGGTAACGGAAGGACGCTATAGAACTGTTCTATAGGAGAGCTGAGGATAGGGTTATCTGAGTTCTTTTAGGGGTGTGCTTTCCTTTTTCTATTCTGCTTTTGCTATTTTTTGGTTTGGCTATTCTTCTATAGTATAGAACGTTAGGGGACAACGTTCTTAGTGGGGGAGGTATATAGTGGGGTAAAATGGGCCACTACTTAGTGCCTTAGCATTTTCCTGTATATATCGAGCCTTCAGCTTCTCTCCTCTCGATCACAACCTACCGGAAGACATTCTTTCCTTTCTTCTTACTGACTGCTTTCCTACTAATTGATTACAACTAACGACCGACCGACAGACAGATAGACAGCACTGTGACTTTCCTATCTAAGAGTGGTCGTACCCTCCCACAATATTAGCTCAGTAATATTTTTACCTTAAGGGCTAGTAATCCGCGTAGCGTTCTTACTTAGGAGAGTAAAGAAGATAATTTAATAGAATTAGTTAAAAAGACTAGTCGCCGGGTCTCTAGTTACTTTAACTTCTAATACTAATAATTTTCGAACGAAATATATACTCGCGATAGTAGCGAGATTATTAGTAATATTGGAATAGAATCCCTTAAAGGTTAACTTTTTTTTAAAACCTAAAGAGATTAGGATTAACTTATCTATATTATAGATAACAATTAAGGAACGAACTAGATTTTATAAAGTTAGTTACTATAGTATATTAGTATTATAAAAGCTAATAAAAGAGCTGTAAGTATGCGATATTTTCTAAATAAGAAGATATCTAACTATTAATAGATTCCCGTTATTAGAATACCTTATTTAAGTCTAATAGAATATTAAAGTACTATAATACGTTATAAATAAGCCTTATACGGATCTTAGCTTAGTTATAACTATTAAAGATATTTCCTTATTTAAGAATATTTATATTTTTAAAGATTGGCTAGATATAACTACTATAGGGCTTAATAAATCTTAAGCTATTATACTCAAACGAGTTCTTATAAAGCGTCTTATAATAATTTAAGGACTACTAAATACTAGAAAAACGTAGCTTTAAAGGCGTTATTTTTTTTAAATGTCTATTGTATTATACTACGTATAATACTGCGCATGCAGCCTCTAGGCTATAGCGCCATAGTTCTATATACATAAATCCTTTCTAGGCAGCTTAATATATACTAGTAGCTATATCCTAATAGTTTATAAACTTTTAAGCTAGAGGTTTACCGCTCGCTAGTAAAATACTAGGTTACGATAACTATTAGGTAGTAGAAAAACAGTAGAAAAACGGTAAAGAAAATGGTAAAAGAACCCTAACGCCTACCCCTATACTATTTATAGTTTATTTTTATTCTTTTGCTTACTATTATTTATTTACTAAAAGTCTAGTAAGAGTTACCTCCTTCTAAAGGTCCTACTTCTATTAGCTACTTTCTAGTAGCTATTTTTATCCTACTTAAATAGAAAAAGCGCCTTTCTTCCTTTCTTTATACAAAAAGCTTCTTTAAGGAGAGAAAAGAGCTTAGTTATCTTTATATTTCTTTTCTTTCTTCCTAGTATAGTCTGTATTCTAGTAATATGTGCTTAGGAGTCTATATAGCTCTATAGTCCCTAAAGTATCTACCTTCTTTATCCTTCCCTATTGTCTTAAAAAAGGATTTAAAGAAGCCTTTTCTTAGCTTTAATTAAAAGAAGGCTAATTATAGCTTTTTAGGATATTTATCCTTAGGGGCTTTAAGAGAAAAGGAGTAGTTTCCTTTAGAGATCCTAGTATAGTATTTTCCTTTATTTTTACTCTGTTGCTAAATATTTTTCTATTATCCTAATATCTTTTCTCTTACTACTCTCGTTATATAGGCTAGGGATATATAAAAAGATTATATTTTTCTTCTAGAAAGACCCCTTTTAGCTAGCTTATCTGCTATTTTATTTCTATAGATTTTTAGGTAGCTAGGAACCTAGTAAAAGTTAATAGAGATATTCTTACTAGCTAAATAGGAGCAGCTTTGCGTAATTTTAAAGACTAGTTCTTGCCCCCCTATAAGAGAATTAAGCTATAATCTTTTAATAGCTACTTAGCTATCTATAAAGATACAAACTTATTTCTCTTTTAGTCTTTATTATTTTAGATATTCTAGGGCCCTATAGACTGCATAAAGTTCTATATTTATAATTTTCATATAGGGTCCTAGATTCTAATTTATTACGTATTTAATCCTATTTCTCTCCCCTATTTTATATACGGCTACTACACTTAATTTACTATCTTTAGAGCCATCTGTATAGTATATATCTACTAGGTCCTATTTTAGGGATTCTTATAAAATTTCTACTAGTCTTAGATACTCTTATATAGCTTTTTCTTTACTACCCTTAGAGATAAAAAAGAATATAGAGATAGGGGGAGACCACGGTTTTTGCCAATCTAAAAATATTTTCTCTATTTTCTAATTTTAAATTAGTTGCTGGACTCTAGAAGCTAGAGATAGTAATTAAGTTTTTAGCTGTAGAAGGTGCCTTATAGTAGAGTTTCTAGGGTTAGAGCTAGAACTAGAACTAGTTACTAGTTTATCCCTATCTTTATTAATCTCTTCTATATAGGCCTTCTTAATTACGTGGTTTTCTTTAAATTTTAGGATTCTTAATATATAGCTGTTGTAAAGCTTTTTAAATCTAATTCTAGGAGGAGGAATAGAAGCCTTAATTTCCATAGCTTAGGTAGGAGATCCTCTAAACGCTCTTAAAACTAGTTTTAGGGCCTTATTTTATAGAGATTAGTACCTAGCTAGTAGGTAATCTCTAGATTTACTTTTCCACTAGCATTATATTCTATAGTCTGCTATAGTAATAATAGCTGCTGTAGAGCTTATAGAAATAGGCCTCTTTATATATTACCTAGTCTTCTAATTAAATAGAAGGCTGTTTTTGCTTTAGAGATTTTTATTTCTACGTATTATTTAAAAGTAAGTTTAGAGTTTAGAAATACCCCTAGCTACCTAACTAGGGGTTTAGGGGATATTTCTATAGCTCCTAGCTTTAGCCCTTCTTCTATAATAGTACGCTTGCTATAGAAGTATATAAGCTCTATTTTACTAATATTAAAACTAATAGCGGCTTTTTTTGCTCTAGATATTAGCTCTAGCGCTATTCCCTCTAGCTTTTTATAGTTAGACTTAGTTGAATTTAAAGTAACTATAATTGCAAAATTATCTATATAGCTAAGGGAATAGGCTCCTTCTATCTTTAGGCTGCAGATATTGCAAATATATAGTAGGAATAAAATAGGGGATATAGGTTAACCCTATAGTATCCCTATTTCTATTTCTACTTTTTTTTATATTTGCCTATTAAAGTAAAGCTGTAGCTTTTATTGCTAAGGAAGGTAGCTACCTATTATGTAAACGCTATAGGTAGTCCTAGTTTCTTATAGATAGATAGAAGCTAGTTTATAGAAATATAGTTAAAGGCCCCTTTAACATCTAGGAATAGCGTAGTAGTTATCCTTTATTTAGCTTTTTTCCTACTATTTTTAAACTGGATATTATTTAGAAGTAGTAGGACTACGTTTATTATAGACCGCTATTTTCTTTTTTTTAGTTACAAGTCTTAAAGCAAGCTAGTAGTACTAGCTAGATATCCTAATCTAATAGTAAAGATCTTCTCTAAAGTCTTTCCTAGGTAGTTTAATAAGGAGATAGGTCTATAGAACTTTAGTAGGGAGTAGTCCTCCTTATTTACTTTAGGGAGAAGAACTTTATAAGCCTCTCTTTAGACTTTTAGTTAATAACCTAGGGTAAATAGGATCCTATAGATTCTATATAGAAGATCTTTTATAATAGGGTAGGCCTTTTTATTAGCATTTTGTTAGGGTGCTAAGATCCTAGAGGCCTCCTAATAGGATTTTAATTATCCTAAACGTCCTAATTGTCCTAATAGGCTCCTGGCAGGCTCCTGGTAGGCTCTTAATAGGATTTTAATTTTCTTAATTGTCCTAATCGTCCTAATAGGCTCCTAGTAGGATCTTTAATTTCTTAAATCGTTCTATTAGGGTCCTAATAAGAAACTAGTATTTCCTAATCGTCCTGGTAGGATACCCCCTCAGTAACACCTCGGG
>Ga0307515_10003220_pt1 | contig 34546 bp, 4 predicted proteins | sample 17_EM_MG_FD_194513 | JGI IMG/M metagenome (GOLD analysis project Ga0307515, IMG submission 194513) | Populus trichocarpa ectomycorrhiza microbial communities from riparian zone in the Pacific Northwest, United States - 17_EM | ecosystem: Host-associated > Plants > Roots > Unclassified | place...
AAGCTCTCTTAAATGTATCTTACTAAGCTGGCTTATAGCTAGTAAGATTAATATTTAAGCTTATTAGCTAAGGTGTAGTTAAAGCTCTATTAAAGTTAATATAGTTAATTAAACTGCTTAATAAAAGGCCTTTAATTAACTACTACTTCTAATATTAATCTGCTTTAATCGTGTCAGTTAATAGTTAATTACGCTTATTAGTAATAATCTTTTTAGCTTAACTAAAGGCTCGTTTATATATAGAGCTTATTACTAGTATAGAGAATATATTAAGAGCAATCTTAGCAAGTGTTAAATAAAGAATTTAACTAATTTTAAGCCACTAGTTAAGAGGATTAGGAATAATATTATTTTGCTTATAGCTGTTAGAACTAATCTTAATAAACTTAAGGCCTGTATTATAGTAGCGGTTAAGCTTACTAGTAAGCTTAATACGCTTTTAATTATACTTTAAGGAAGTAAGGCTCTTATCTATAACTAAGGACTGTGCATATTTATAAGCTAAATTGTTATTAAATTTATAAGGAACCTTTTTATATTATAGCTTAACTAGTTTCTTATATTCCTTATCTACTTACTTATTAATAGAAGTAGTTAATCTATAAGGCCTACGTGGTATATATAGATAAAGTTAATAAAGAAGAGGTAGAGGAAGAAGTAGAGAAAGGAGCTCTACTATCTTACTGGGGTATAAAATATAATATACTTTATATTTCGCATAGGTAATAAAAAGGTAAGTTTAAATATAGGGGACTAGGTTTATACGCGTAGTGGGGATATTAAAGAAAATGCTTTATTTACTATAGCTAAGCGAGAGATGCCTAAGGGTTTCCTATTGCTTGGCCAACCGGATTTTAAAAGCTTCGGCTACCGCATATATATAGCTACTATATATACAGTACCAAAATGCATCATTTTTAAATACTTATATTTTAATAAATATAAGAGCTATTTATATAAAAATTTAAATAAAGCACTTTTAAAAATAAAAATAAAATAATGTTTTTATAAAATAAATATAAAAGTATTACATAAAGCAAAATATTTATAATTTTACTTTATAAAAAGCCTTACTTATTATTTAATAAGCCATATTTAAAATTTTATATAAATAGCTCTTATAGTTGTTAAGATATAAGTATTTAAAAATAACGCATTTTAGTGCTGTGGATAGAGTCTGGAGCTTGGAGAGTGTAGCCGAAAGCTCTGGGAGTGTTCGTATACGCCACGTCGCAAAATCTTACACTTGATAAACTTTAGCACCGTGCGCGCACACCTAATGAGCTTTTAATACAAAATTCTTTAAAATTATCGCGATTAATGTATTAAAGCTACATATCATTATATAATATTGCAACCGTACCCTATCTCTGGCATATTTAAGATTGTGCAAATCTTAGCATTAGAAATGGCTAATAATACGCAACTATACTAGAGTACATAGAGATATATCTAGGATAGATTAACAATGTATCCAGGATATAATCCAGCCACCCTTGCGCACCTACCTATCTCGGGTAGTTCTTCTATACTACTGCCAATAGAAGAAACTTAGTCCTTAATTAAAGACTTAGAATAATTATAGGAGGACTTCTTCTATAAAGGACAACGGGTGCAGGAGGAACGCACATATGTGAATATTGAAGATGGTAATCAGGATATATCCGGCTTATATCGGGAGTATTACAAAGATATACAATCCCAAATACCTACGCTATAATGACCTGCCAATGCCTCTTCTTTAACGCTAGTAGTGAGTAGAATTCTATAATGTGAGCTATATATAATATATAAATTAATTGTTTCCATAATATAGCTAGGCTTAATATTAATTATACAAACTAAATCGCTTGCAGTAGAAAGACTTATGTTCAGTCAAGAGATACCAGAATATCCTATGTCCTCTAAGCACGGGGTTAGATATATTATAGATTTATTTAGCTTACAGCTAAACAATAAGAATATTACCAAGATGTACGAAAATATAAGAGACTATATCCTAGATAGATCCTATATATAACTAGGTTCTAATATAGATAGATACAATACTCGTGCATATTAAAGAATAAAATAAGTACAATATACCCTCTTCTTGGCCTCTAAAAGTGCTTTAGAAGACAAATACCCTATTTAGGCGTGTTTTATTACGAATATTTAGACCCTTAACTATAAAACTTTCACCACAAGCAAATTATGATAGAGGACTGGGAAAGAATACGTAAATTGCGAGAAAAAGTATAATATATCTATAATATTATGTTACTATATTTAAGTTATAATATAGACGTCACAAACTCTTATACATTTCCTTAGTAATTTAATAGAATTAAATTAAGATAATATTAAACGAAGAGACACAAACACGTAAGATATTTATTTATTTTATCTATTCTTATTAACGTAGATACAGTCTTTATAATAGTATTTGTTATGCATTTTAGCACTAGATTGCCTATATAGAGTAGAGTACTAATTGCAAGCCATATCTTTATATTGTAAAGTACACGGTTAGTGTCTAATAGATCCTAAATATATTACTATTATAACTAAGCTATAACTAGTCACTTATAGATAGACCCGTGGTAAGCATATACTATACTAAGGGAAGTTAAACATAAAATCATAAAAAACACTACCAAAAGTCTCTTTCTTCAGTTTTAAGATACTTATTAAAATATTTAAAAGATTTACTTAACCAAGGCTATTAGGGTACCCCAGAAACCTATGCAGCGGTAAAGCACAGGAAGAAAAGATTAGATAATTGCGGTAAGTTATTATAATAAGTATATAACTATAATATAACATTAACATATCTAGGCTGTAACCACGCCCAAGGACCTAGAAAATGGGTACTAGCCCTATATAACGTGGAGTTCAACTATATATAGCCAGATAATATCAAGGATTGCCCTTATGTTATTCTAACTTCTCATAGCAAACATACGCATCCTCCAGCGCCTCCATTGAAGGTGCCAATATAACTTATTAAAGAACTTTAACAACAAATCCAGCGACAGTTGGGGCCAGGGCTTACTCTAAGTATGTTATATCTAAGCTATATTAATACTCTATCCTTATTCTATTAGGCTCTTTTATATACAGCCCTTTAATAAAAGAGTTTTGCGAAAAATACGACGTCACTAGCCTTCCAAGCCTTCATCAAAGCCTGGCAAATCTTAACAAAATTCAATACATAATTAAAAAGCAATAGCTTTTATTATTTCTACAAGGTCAAGATATACAAGGGGTAATATTTAAAAAGCATCTACATTATAAAACAGGTCCTAGATATATACAAAATATATTCCACCAAAATAGTAAGCTAATAATTACATGCTTTTAAAAAGGCCAGGCGGAAATACTATCAACATTAAAAACGTTTAAAATTGATATGTCGTTTAAACGAGTTGGTACAGCTAGGTTAGATGAGATTGTAATTGCTGCAAATGTCCCTAGAATTAATAAAGGTATTATATAACTTGGTTATATTACGGTTATATCTTTATTCTAACAAGGCTATAGTTATTACACTAATAAGAGTTTTTGTAAACCAAGCTATGGGCCGATTAGCAGAGATGTATTAACAACTTTTCTATACTATATTCCGCTTATATAAGAATTGCGGCTATCCAACTTATTAGAGTTATATCCATAAACGTGGATTTTATACAGCTCTTATAGATATGGATAGGGCGCAGGCAAAAGGTATTTTATAATGCGTATATATTAAAGATATTACTAAAATATATTAGGGCTTGGCCTTTACCTAGCAGATATTAACCCCTCGCAGACTTAGTAGGGCTATATAAAGTCTGCAATTATATATTGCCAAATCCACATTCTTCGCGGCATTTGTTAGGTTATTAGAGCCGGAAATATGGGCCAAGATAGTGTTAGGCAACACATAGCTTCGATTATGGAGGCTACAAGCCATAAGCAATACTACGAAATTTTAGACGCGATTAAAGGTATAGAGATATTATAACCCTAATTAATCCATATTATATCCACATTATAACATTCGCGGTTATAGAAAAGTATAATAACAACTATAAAATTATAAACTGGTGTTGATATAAGCGATATATATATATTGCATCTAGAATAAATCCATATTATAATAAAATAGATAGTAATATATTCTCTACAATTGTAAAGAATATAAACGCCGTTAAATGCTCTCATTTTTAAGCGAATAATCTTGGACGTCGATTAAGCCTTCTAGCTACTATTTTAATATTAGTATATCTTTTATATCCGTAATATAGTATTATAATAACGATTATAGTGGGCAGAGAATTGATGTTTTTAATTTTGAAGCGTAGAAGGCGTATTATTAGCATGGAATTTCATATATATCGCAAACTACGTCTATTGCTGAAAGAATGGCTCTTGCAGAGAAGCGTAAATATATAGATTTATTACGGCTCTAACATGGATATATCGCTAATATAATCTATTATAGTTCTACGAGTTTTAAAAGAGCTAGAAAAGTCAAGAAAACAGGCCCATACTAACAAAGGAAAAGCTAATGCTATATCTATAAGTATTAAAGAGGATGAAGATTTTAATTTTAATAATATTATATTGAATATATTATCTTCTAGAACTAGTATACACCCACGGTTGTAATCACAAAGTTCGCAAGGCAGACGATTAAAATCTCGCTCATAATCTATTGCCTCTATTCGCTCCAGTATATTACATTCTAGATCTTACCAAATTTTATAAAGTTAATATCTTTTAGCTTCCTCTATTACAATATTAAATAATAGTTAGGTTTCGCTCTCTCCTAGGCCTATTTCACCGTTAGGTAGGATTATCTAGATATATCCTTAATATATCCAGCTTATAAGCTAACTATATCTAGGACATAAGAGTAGCTCCTAGTCTTTACTTCACACAACTGTTACTTAATAAGCTTAATTCTCACAACAGTTAACGCTACAGCAATCCTAATTAAATATTCGTAAACAAGAAGCCTGGGTTTTACATATAGAAGCTAAAGCAAAAGCAATTAAACTATAAAATCGAAAGATGGAATTAGAGCTTAGAAAATTAGAATGAGAACTTGGTTAGTACAAACTTCTATATTTATAAGCATAAAGGGCGGAGGTTATATTAAGGTAATTACCTAGATATAAAGACATTATAATGTTTAAGAGAAAGCCTAACCCCAATACTCCGCGCTATGCTCCATATTCTGCGTAATATTCTATACCTATAATATAACTAGGATCTAACCGGCATACATCTAAGATACATAAACGCCTTAACCTAATTAATCTACACGGCGTAGTCCTCCTTAGTATCAAACGTCTCCCCATTATTAAAGTTATCTATAATCTCTGGCAGCGTTACATTAGGTAAAACGAAGTTCTATTTACAGTTAGATTATAGATATATTAGTAATATAATTAAAGAATATAAGCATACCTTATTAAACCAGATACATATAGCCCAGTTAGATAAGCATGCTATTTACATTAGATTTAAGATATAACAGAAATATAACTAGCAAACTTACTCTTACTATTAATCCTACATAAAGAACATTTCTGCTTATTTGACTTACCAATAACCTTAAACATTGCAGTGCGGTTAGGCTATATCAAGGTTAGATTATAGTTATATTATAATTAGAACTACATAAACTTGCCTTACCCTTAGGGGTTAATGGGATTCTAAAACGGAATATAATACGCGTCTGCTAAACTAGCTCCTCTATAATCTAGTTAGATCTATAATATAATAAGATTATAAATAATAACATACCCAAATCTACTAAAGTTGCTTTGCGTTTTCTACAACCTTTAGCCGTTAAGGGTGCATTTTTAGTTAGGGGGGCTAAAATATATTAGCGATATATCCTAGATAGAAGAACAATAGTTTATACCATCATAATATATTCCAGCCTTTCTCACTACTTCACCAATAGGGCATATAACCTACAGTTCCTCCTTAGTACAAATAGCTCTACAAAGTGTCTTCCAAGCCGCTAAAATGGGTTAGATCTAGGATATAATATAGATATATAGATAAACATACTATCCAAGTTATCCAATTCCAGTTCTTTTTAACCTCCAGGCTTTACACTCCTAATCATATAGCCTCCGCCTTTCTTTATTTTAAGGTTAGAAGGAGGTTATAACATAAATACATCTAGGATCTTACAGAAAAATGCGACTTAATATGCTTAATTAATCCTCCACAACTATTTGCGAATTTTTTTTCCCGACTACAAACAGTGTGCTCGGCATTTAAATCCTATTATAGTTAGATCTAGGATATAACAAAGATATATAGCACTTATAACTCACAGTCTTCCCAATAATATAATCCCATCTATAGAAAATCTCCTCTAGCAGAATATAGATAAGGAAATATTCGCCGCGGGGCTATATTTAGGTTACATCTTAGATATAAGCTAGATATATACTAGATATTACCTTAATATAAAAGAACGAAATCTACCCTAGGCGCTTGTCAAGTCCAAGGTACTATGCCTTGGTATATTAACTGGGGGCACTAGAAATGCGCCTCTTTATAGTATTTGGCTAAAGAGTAGCATCACAAGTGCCAGAACCCTCGCCCTCACTACCATCCGAGTCTGGATCAGAATATGCCTTAGAAGCTGCTGCCCTATTCGCTGGAGTGCCATATATAGCCATTGTAGTGGCGTCTACATCTTAGATAGAGCTGCCAGGGCTGCTAAGGACTTCGTCGATAATCTATTAAGGTTAGATCATAGATATAACGTAGTTTTATCTAAAATATAACTCACATCTTGTGCGACCTCCATCCCACTAAAAGCATTCACCTGCCCATTTTGGAGAAAATTCTCGGTCTGTATCCTAATTAGATCCTTCTTATAACCACCAGAAGTCACATTACCTCATTGCGAAATTGCGTATTTAGACTATTAAGTGGTGTCTATTCCATATTAGATTATGGATATAACCTAGATATATACATGCGCCGCTTATATAAGAGTCATCGCGGCTGTTCTCTAGGGGCTAAAAGGGATTCGGCGGCAACTAATATAGTTTAGTTAGATTAAGATAATAATATAAATAGAATATTAATAAAATACCTCTCCTGCTCCAGATTGCTGGTTCTCTAGGGTCTATAACCACATTAAATCCTTAATAAAACCTTAATATAACCTTAGTATAACCTCCCGAAACTCACCTCATCCATATCATCACTTAGCTCTTTCAAAATCGTGATAAATGGTATGAAGTATTTAATTGAAACTCTCAAACAGCTCTATTAATGTTATAATCGAAATGTATTGCTATTATTTTGACTCTGAACGTAATACAATAAGAGTTGAATTGTATACTAAGTGCGGCTGTATCGGCGTCAGATTATCAACACTAGCCGAGGTTTTAGCGCCTTGGCGAGCACTAACGGAGCTTTTGGCAACACTGGCCGAGCCGTATACTCCTATAGATACAGTAGTTGCGTACACGCGGTAGCCGAAGCTTCTAGCCGAATATCCGAATTCTGCTAAAAGCTTTAAAACACTACTAAATCTTCGATTCCTTACCACCAAGGCAGCGAGCTATTAGCTCGCTGTAGTTTTATCGCCGACTAACTATTAACTAACTGTAACTACCCTATACGCAGACTGACTGCTAGCTAACTACTTACGTTATCAGCTTCTTAGCAGCTACGCTGCCAGCATCACTAGCTATTAGACACACTGTTTTAAATGCGGAAGCGACACTTATATCTTAAGTTACTACTCTATCCCCCTATCTAAAATTAATATTTAAATAACTAGTATAGGCGGTATACCGCTGTCCTAATTATATAAAAGGACAACTAGTATAAGCAACTAATCGCTTCTATTAAGCTCTACCTATTAACCCTAATTATTATCTAATTCCGGCCTAGCATTTAGTAAATACTACTTATAAGGATAAAGCTATAATTAATACGCTATAAGAACTCCGCCCTAATCGCCTCTAAAAGGAAGGTCCTAGAGCTAAGTCGCTCTTTAAAACGGCTCTACCTTAGGATCTCGTTAAATACTTTAGATATTACAAACTCTAACTTTTAGGACTATAGCATAACTGTTAACTACCGTCTTTAGTAGAATGGTTAATAAGCTAGTGCTTAAGTCCTAATTAATACAGAAGCTAGTGGTATAGGATTTATTAATAAGATCTTTGCGTAAGATAATAGTTTTACCCTAACTCCCTTTAACCGGCATATTAATATATTTAAATTTAATAGTAAACGCACGGTCTTAAGCTAAATTACCTACGTAGTATACCTAAGACTTTAATACCTAAACCACGAAGAACTAATTAGGCTTTTTGTTACTACCTTAGGTTACCTAGTAATTCTTAAACAACCCTAAATAAAGCTTTATAAGGTAACTATTAATTAGGACAACCTTAAGCTTCTATTTACTGCCTCCTACTATAAGTAGAAGTGCCTTACGACTTACTACTTAGACCTAGAACTAAAATTTAAAAAAATCCATTAAAATCTACTAGCCTAGAAATTCCACCAAATTCCACTAATATAAGACTTCCACCAATACCCATTAAGAATCTAAAAATTCCACTAAACCCTACAAACCGATTCTAACTACTATACCACCCCGAGCTAAGTAGAAGCTTAAGCTTAATATATAAAAATACCAGAAAGACTAGTATTCTACTATAAAAAGGGTTCTTAAAGAACCTAAACCCAAATTTAATACTAACTCCGTACCTAATACTAAACCTAAAGCTAAATAGGAAGCTATATAAGAAACTATAAACGATCTAAATAAGCTTAACACCCTAGAAATCCGTACAATTAGAGCTACCCCACTAGCATGACTTACCAAAAAACCTAAGTATACGATCTTTGCTGTCACAATAGCTAATATTAAAAAGGCCTTAGCACTAAAGAAGTATACTAACTCTGCCACAAAGGTACTAATAGAGTATTATTACCACCTAGATATATTCTTATAAAAGGAAGCTAATAAGCTACCGGAACACCGACTATACGACTATAAGATTATACTTAAAGAAGAAAAGTAGCCTAGATTTAGACCCCTATATAGAATATCCTAAAATAAACTCTAAGTGCTATAAAAGTATTTAGATAAGAACCTAAGTAAAGGATTTATTAGAGCAAGCTTATCGCCTATAGCCGTATTAGTAATCTTTATTAAGAAACCTAGCGGCGGTCTATACTTCTATATAAACTACTAAGCTCTTAACGCCGTTACCGTTAAAAACTAATATCTAATCCCGTTAATATAAGAGACGCTAAACTAACTAAGTAAGGCTCGCTACTATACGAAGCTTAATATTATCTCTGCATTTAACCGTCTCTATATAGTAAAAGGAAATAAATAGCTTATAGTATTTTGTACTTAGTATAGATTATTTAAATACTTAGTAACGCTATTTGGCCTTATAAACGCTCTAAGCTCATTTTAATATTACGTAAATAATACCCTACGTCCCTACCTAAATATCTTCTATACTTCTTATATTAACGATATCCTAATATATAGTAATAACCTAACCAAATATTGGAAATATATTAACCTTATCCTATAAGCCCTATACGGAGCCAGTCTATAATTAGATATAGATAAATACGAGTTTTATAAAATAGAAGTTCTATACCTTAGACTCCTTATTTCTATAAACGGTATATAAATAAACCTAAAGAAGATTAAAGCGATTATAAACTAGTAAAACCCCAAAAATGTTAAGAACGTAAGAGCCTTTATAAGATTTGCTAACTTCTACTAATAGTTTATTAATAACTTCTCCGCCCTAGTTTTACGCCTTTTAGCCTTAACCTAAAAGGATAAAGCTTTTATCTTTAATAAGGAATATAAGAAGGCCTTTACTTATTTAAAGGTTATATTTACTACTACGCCTATACTCTAACACTTTAACCTAAACCGAATAAGTATTATAGAAGCTAATTTATCTAACTATATTACTAGAGGCATTCTATCTTAATATAACGAGGATAGGGTATTATACCCTATAGCATACTTCTTAAAACGACTAAGCCTAGCTAAATATAACTATAAGATCTATAATAAAGAATTACTAGCTATTATTAGATGTTTTAAATAATAGTAATCTAAACTAAAAGGCGCTAGATTTCCGATTAAGGTCCTTAGCAACTATAAGAATCTATAGTACTTTATAACCATAAAACAGCTAAGCCATTGCTAGGCCCGCTAGTTAGAATACCTATCTCGCTTCTAATTCTTAATTATATATTACCTAGGCGTCTAAGGTTAGAAGCCTAACGCCCTAACCTAACGCTCGTAAGACGCGCTAGTATTAAAAGAAGCGCGCTCTTACCGAAATTAGACCCTACTTCGTCCTAAACTATTTAACCCTCCTACTAAAGACCTTACGGTGCACGTCCTTAAAATAACCGATTAATTAATTAAATAAATTATAATAAATAAATATCTAAATAACAAGTTTATTTAAGAAACGCTTAAGCTAATATAAGACGGCATTAGACGCTCTAAAAAGATTTCTCTAAGTAAATGCAAAGCCTATAGAAACTGCTTATACTACCGGAACCGCCTATTTATACCCAACTATAATAAACTTAAGCTTAAGCTTCTTAAATATATATATAATCTACTAGTAGCCGGCTACCTAGGCTAAGGAAAGGCCTTAAATCTACTCTAATGGGAGTACTACTAGCCGAATATACATAATATAATATAAAGGTACGTCTTTAGCTGCTATATCTGCTAATAAGCCAAAGCTTCACATAAGATATATAATGGCCTTCTTAAGCTACTACCTATTCCGAACTAAAGATAGAAGGATATCTTAATTAACTTTATTATTAACCTCCCTATAAGTAAAGGCTATATAAATATTATAGTAGTTATAGACTAACTATCTAAGATAAGACACTTAATCGCCTGCCCTAATATATTAACACCCGCTATTGCCTAATTATTTTTAGACTATGTATAGAAACTCTACGGACTTCCTAAAACGATTATCTCTAATAAAGGCAGCTAGTTTATCTCTATATTTTGGAAAAAACTAACTACCTAACTCCGAATTAAAGCACTACTATTTACTATATACCACCTAGAAACGGACGGCTAACCGGAACGTATAAATGCTATAATGGAACAGTATATTTAAATATACACGTCGTACTTATAGGATAACTAGATTAACTAGCTTATATTTACTAAGTTTACTATAAATAATTCCGTCTTGAAAACTATAAAGGTCTCCCTATTTCTGGCTAACTACAGTTAGCATCTACAAATAGGTTTTAAACCCTTTAGTAATATTCCTCGCCCTGCTCGTTACGCCTTATAAATTATAAAAGTAAATTAATTTATAAAAAGATAGAGGAACTATAATAGTTCCTTATTAACGAAATAATATAGGCTTAATTTATTTATAAAGCTGTAGTAAATAAGAAACAAACCCTAGCACTAGCCTACTAAATTGGTAATTTTGTCTAGCTAGATATAAGAAATCTAAACACAAAATAACCTGCTAAGAAGCTTAATTAGAAGAACGCTAGCCCTTATAAGGTTGCGAAGGTTGTCTTCTCCTATGCCTACCAACTAAAGCTCCCTAATATGATTAAAATCCACCCCGTATTCTACACGTTAGTCCTTTACCCTACTACTCCTATATTAGACGCCTTTCCCAAATAGATATAAGACCCTCCCCTACTAGTTAAAGTAGATAGTAAGAATAAGTACTTTATTAAAAGAATTAATAACATTAAGTATAATAAACGGAAACGCTAATATATATATCTTACGAAATAGAGAGGCTTTACTAAGCCCTTATAAGAACCCGTTAACTCTATAAGACTTATATAAGCCGTAGAAGACTTTTATAAACTTTATCTAGAACTACTACAGCCCTATCTCGCAGACGCTTAAGTTTAAAGGGGGGGTACTATGACGGAATACCCCCGTAACACCTTATATACGTCTACCTATTTTCACTAACTTAGCAACTAGAGACTAACCATAAGACGGCAATTTAATAGCAATCTGCAATAATCTAACGGCGACCTACCGCATTCTGCTATATTCTACTAAGTTCTACTATATTCTACTAAGTTCTACTAAATCCTGCTAAGTTTTGTTAGGACTACTACCTAAATCCTATTCTACTCTATATATATATTAACTAAGCAACTAAGTCTATAATATATACCCTTTTTTCCTATTTTCCTACCTTCTTTCCTTACGCAACGTCTTGACTTTATTACACAGTTTACGTACATAGCTTAATAATATCTACTTGTTATATATTATTATCGCTTATACTTACTCCGTGACACCTAGCACGCTATACGCGCTATAGGGGGCCTAGGTATAACTTACGTACCTATAAAAAGGATACTATAGATACTGCTTAAATTAGGATAGCTACTATATTAATAGTATTTTAATGCGTTGTTAATCTACGTAGCTATAAAGGTAGAGAAGCTTGGTGGGTGTTACGGACGCTTTAAGTACGATGTTACAACTACTTGGAGAGGAGTCGGAAGAAGCTAGTTAGTTAATACAGGCACGGTCCGGGATGGAGCCAGTAGAACCATGTGACGAGGAATGGTAACTAAGGTCACATAATATAATACGTAGGATACGCGAAGTACGGAAGGAACGTCACGTATATTACGTATATCACGTATATTATATATAAGAAGGATTTTATAGGAGTACGGTTGTGTATTTAAGGACCCTTAGTCCTTACCTAGATAGTTCCTTCCTTGTAGTAATTCTTAGAATATAATTGGAGTTAATCTATTAGGCAACCACTCCACCAGTTATTATTACGTTGTTAACTTTACGCTTTACCTATATACCTAGCCCAATAATAGGACTTACCGTAGTACTTGCTACAAGGTTCCGTTACACAATCACTACCTAGTTACGGTCATAAAAGTCAAACAATATGCCACTAAAAGCAGCTACCACAACGCCATTGACGGCGGCAACTACTTTAAGGTTAGGAGGTGATACTAGTATGGCAGATACTAACTTATAACAACCTGTAACGGTTAGACAACTATAGGAGGTAGTTAACTAGCTAATAGAAAATAATAAGGCACTTAAATAAAGGGTTAATAAGATAGGAGCAGTAAAGGTTAAGTTACTATTAATTAAAAGATTTTTAGGAGAGAGATTAAAGCTTAAAGGATTCCTTATATAAATGTATTTTAAGGTTATATAAGAGGGAGCAAAGCTGGCAATACCTATAGATTAAATAGCGTATATAGGATTGTTCTTATTAGGAAGAGTACTTAAATGGTTTAAGCCTTACCTTACAGAGATATAAGTAAATGGAATAATAACGACGAACTAAGAAGTACGGTTTATGTTTTTAAGCTAGAATGGATTTATAGAGTGACTTATATAGATATTTAGAGACCTAGAGGCAATAACTACGGCAGAAAGAAAGCTTTAAGACATTACGTAATAAACCTCAGCTATTAAGTATATAACGTAGTTCCAAACGCTAGTAATATAAGTTAAGTGGAATAATAGGGCGCTTATAGCACAGTATAAATAAGAACTTAAGGCTAAAGTCTAGGACGTAATTATTCTAATGGAAGATGTGGACACCCTAAGGGAATTAATAGATTAAGTGATAAAGATTAATAATAGGATCTACTAAAGGGAATAGACTAAGAGAGGTTAGGATAGAGTTCTATAGTCGTATAAGGCGTAGAGTACGCATTAACTAAAGCTAAGTTAGAAACTATGGTATGGCGCAGAGCTAATAGACCTAAGTGGTACTAAAGAAGCCTATAAGAGATGGAGTAAGATACTATAGAAACTAAGAGGATAAGGATTAAGTAATTAAAGGTCTAAGGAGCAAAGGCTGAATTAGGGATCTTAGTAGTAGAAGACATTTAGGCGGACTTTATAACAAGAAAGATAGTTTAAAAAGGGAGCTTGTATAAATTGCGGAAAACAGGGTTATTTCGCCAGAGATTGTAAAGATGGTTAAAGTTACTATATAATAAAGAGAACCGGACTAGCAGACGGTATATACGTATAGAGGGATAATAATGCACTATAAGGAATAAAAGATTGTTTAATTAACTACTTTACGTTTTGCTATAATAACGCGTGCTAAATTTATAAAGACGCTAAGTATAGCGTAAGCTATTAGCTATAGGAACCTAGTTTAGAGAAACTAAGAGCCACCTAAGACTATAAAGAGCAAGATAGGCTCTATAAATGCGACAAAGATCTAATAGTAACTTTTAGTACAGTGTTAATAAGGCAGTATTTAGAAAGAGACTTTGGGAAAAATCTATTTAGCGATATTAAGAAAGAAGATCTTAAGATATTAGCATCTAAAGTAGAGACTAAGACCGCTATAAAGCAAGGTTTAGTAACGGGTATTATAACACCGTTAGATACGGCATCTATCGCTTTATAAGATGGTAGGAAGAGTGTTTTATAAAGACTAAGTAAGCAGACAACTGCTAGTGCTAATTCACTACTTAATAAAGGCAAAAGGCTAAAGGCTTAAGATTCTTAAGATAAGATAAGAGATAACTAAGATTTTTAAGATAAGATAAGGCATACCTAAGGACCCATAATGGACGAAAACCGATAGAGTAGGGCAGTAGCTTAGTTTAGGAATATATAAATGAGCTTGGGACAGAGTTTCCTATAGGCATTAAACTCTTAAGACGAGATAGATAAGATTTAAGACTCTTAAGACGAGATAAAAATACTATAAACGCCTAGTTGGACTAAGGCGGGAGCTAAGCTTAAGTTAAAAGCAAGCTTAGGATTAAAGAATCTAAGGGATTAAGAATTTGGAGTATAAATAAGGATACCTATAGGCAAGAAGTAAGGAGCTTCTTTATAGATTAGAGAATCTGTAATCTAGGTAGTAGTTAGACTAGGAGACAGATATATAGACCTAGAGGACTTACTAGTTAAATATAGTGTTTAGCCTAAAGATTAAAAAGTTAATACCAAGATTAAGAAGTATAAAGACTTTAAGGATCTACTTATAAGACACGAAAGAAAAGAAACTATAGAGGAATTTAGAGCGAGAATTACCTTATAGTAAGAGCAGAAACTAGATAAGAGATCTAGTTTGCTAGGTCGTATAAGGGATAGAGCGCTAGTATAAAGAATTACTAATAGGCCGAGAGTAGGTATACTAAGAGCTAAGTAGCTTACTAAACTGGAATAAGAAGAGGATCTAGGGATCCTAACTAGGTTTAAGGAACGATATATAAAGGGCTGTTATAATGCAGTAATAAGAAGATACTTTCTTATGGATAGAGCGTATATACTTAAGTAGCTATACTAAAAGTGGTATAGGCAGCGACACAACGATAAGTAGGAAGATTTCTATATATAGCTGGATGAAAAAGTTGTCTAAGACCACCCGATCACGGAAAAGGCTATAACTTATATTAAAGGAGCCTTAATTATAACGTTAAAAGATCTAGAGGAGCAATTAGAGGACTAGAAAGGCGAAAGATAAATCTTAGTACCTGCAAATAAAGTCGCGACGCTTAGATTAATATATAAAAGGTTTAAACTTAAGGATAAAGACGAGCTAAGAGTTAACCTAAGACACTAAGCATATTATACACTATTATAGATAGCATGCGTAGATAATATATGTAGTATATATAGGACACCAAAAGATAAGAATCGGAAGTATCTAATAAGAATATATTAGATAACGGATAAGGCGAAATACTAAAACGCTAAGTATATGTATGGCTAGCACCTAGTAGAAGTTTAAGAATAAGGGGACTTAATACTTTAACTAGGAAGATTCCTTACGGAAGAATGCCTAAATAGACGGCAATAGTAGGAATGTCCAGAGAATACCTGTTTATGGTATATTAAGGATAAAAAGCGAACTAAGTATTAGCCTAAGTTGGACTAAGTATAAATAGGATCTAGTAGCTAATAGTTAGGAAAAGTAGAGGCCCATAGGATTAGAGGGAACTAGTAGTAGAGCCTTAGACCCTTAAAGGAATTTAAGGAAGACACCTAAATTTACGAGTTAAATGGTAAGATTAATAGTTCGAAGCACTAATAGATAGTAGAGCAATAAGGAACCATATCTTACTAGCAGCAGTTAAAAGAATAGGACTACCATATAGAAGAAAGGAGCACCTATATTTATTAGTAATAATTTTAGGAGATTTAATAGCCTATGGAGACGGTATTATTAATCTTAAAATAGGACCTATTTAGTTAACTATTAAAGGAAGATAAATTCGGATGTCTTTTAATATCCTACTATTAGGGAAGGACGAGGTAATACTAGGGATGCCTTAGTTATAGGAGCATAATCTAAAGATCGATTAGGTTATAGGTTAGGTCGATATTAGAGATACTTAATGCTGTAAGATGTAATAATAAGCTAAGTTAGTATGGTACTAAGTAGGAGTAACCTACAAGGAAATAAAAAAAGGGCTAAGCTATGTACTAAAGAGATACTATAAGTATGGTAAGAAACTATGGTTACTAGAGAGTAAAAAGCTGTTAGAGTATGCAGTATAGGACTATAAAATAGAATTAGAACTAGGAATAAGTCTAAGGTTTTTTCTAATCTATAAGCTTACTGAAGAGGAAGGTAGAGCATTAAAAGAGTTTATCTAGGAGAACTTACGAAAAGGATATATTAGACCATCGCAATTATTAGCGGGTTATCTAGTATTGTTCGTCCTAAAGAAGAACGGTAAGCTAAGGCTATATATTAACTATAGACAGTTAAACAGCATTACTAGGAAGGATAGGTATCCTTTACCTTTAATTAGTGAAATCTAAGATAGGATAGGCAACGCGTAAATCTTTACGAAGATAGATCTGAGATAGGCGTACTATTAGATTAGAATTAAGGAAGGCGATAAATGGAAGGCAGCCTTTAGGTTAAAGGAAGGACTGTATAAACTATTAGTTATGCAATTCGGGCTTATAAATGCACTAGCAACGTTTTAGAAGCGAATTAATAATGTGTTAGGAGAGCACTTGGATAAATTTGTTATGGTATACCTTAATAATATTATTATCTACTTAATGACTAAGGAAGAACACGGGGAATATGTTAAATAGGTCTTAAGGAGACTATAAGAAGAATAGATGCTAGTAGTAATTAAAAAATGCGAGTTCTTTACCAAAAAGACAGATTTTGTTGGATTTATTATTAAACTAGGCCAACTTAGTATAGATCTAAAGAAGATTGAGGCTATAGTGAATTGGTAAAAACTAGAGAATGTTATGCAGTTAAGATTGTTTTTAGGGTTTTGTAATTACTATAGAAGGTTTATAGCGCAATAGTTAAAGGATATTAAGCTATTTACGCGGTTAACGAAGAAAGAAGAACTATAGGTATAGGGACAGGAATAATAAGAACTGTTTAAGGAAGTTAAAAGGTTATTTACCTAGGAGCTAGTTCTTAAGATCTATTAACCAGGACTAGAGATGGTTATTAAGATAGATGTATTAGACTTTGCACTAGGGGCATGCTTTATATAAAAGCATCTAGATAGATAGCACCTAGTAGCATACTATAGTTGGAAGATAACACTACTAAAACTAAACTATAATATCTATAATAAGGAGTTATTAGGTATAATTGCAGTATTAAAGGAATAGAGAGCATTCTTATAAGGTATAGAGAAACTATTTATAGTTAAAACGGATTATAAGAACTTAATAGGATTCCTAATAATAAAGGAACTTAACTAAAGACAGGTTAGATGGGTAGAGATGCTTACAGAATACTATTTTAAGATTTAGTATACTAAGGGTACAGATAACACAAGAGTAGATGCTCTAAGTTGGAAAGCTAAACTGCAAAATAATGAGAAGCCATTAGGGGCTTTATTGCGAAAAGATAAAGATAGATTAATTAGGTATAATTATTTAAAAATTATAGTAACTTAGGAGAAACTAGAGGAGGTTTATAAGTTACTAGAAAGCTTTTAGGTATAAAGAATTCTAGAAGTATAGCTAGAAGATCTATAGACGGATATATACGAAAATCAAGAAGTAAAGTATATCCTAAGAAGTATAGCAGAGTAATTTATGGAAGATTTCTATAAAGGACTAACTTAAGGACATAACGGAGCTATAGGCTTAGTGTTAAGACTCTAGGAGGAGTATATTATTGACGGAATCTAAAGGATAGCTAGAAAGGTTACTAAGGAATATCTAGATTGCTAAAGAAATAAACTAACGAGGTATAAGCTATATAGAGGGCTATAACCTATTAAAATACTAGAGAGACTATGGGAGGTTATATTATAGGACTTTATTATTAAGTTGCTAAAATTAAGAGATCCTATTACTGGATAAGATCACGATGTAATTTTAGTAATAGTAGATAAGCTTATAAAGTGGGGATACTTTATAGCGTGTATAAAAGAAATATTAGTAGAAGATATTGCTAGAATCTATGTTAAAGAAGTGTTTATAAGATATAGAGCACTAAGCAAAATTATATTAGATAGAGATCTAAGATTCGTAGCAGTATTTTAGAAGGTATTTTTAGCAAAGTAAGGAGTTTAAGCAGTAACTTCCACCGTATATTATCTGCAGATAGACGGTTAAATGGAAAGATTAAATTAGACACTAGAGTAGTATCTAAGATATTATATTAATTACGTATAGAATAATTAGGTATTACTGTTACTAGTTATATAGTTTATATATAATATAATACTACAAGAAGGAATGGGTACGTTACTATTTAAGGCGAATTATAGATATAAGCTAAGAATATTACTATTGCCACGTTAAGTAAAGAAGATAAGTAGCACAGCTAAATAAAGGATGGAGATATTAATAAATCTTTATAAGAACCTTACGGAAATAGCTAAGGTAGTATAGTAAAGAATGAAGAAATACTATAATGCTAAGAGATCTAAGGGACTAGATCTTAAGGAGGGAGATAAAGTGTGGCTACTATATAAAAATTTTAAGAGTTAATAATTAAGTAAAAAGTTAGACTATATTAGGCTAGGACCTTTTAAAATTAGTTAAAGGATTTTATTAGTTACGTTTAAGTTAAATCTACTAGCTAAGATAAAGATCTACCCTATATAGTATATCGTAATGCTAGAGCTAGTATACAGGAAAGTTAAGCTACCGGTTTATAAAGTAGATATGTACAGAGGATAAGAAGAAGATAAATAGTAAGTTTTAAAGATTGTTAGTTATAAGGATATTAATAATAAAATATGGTACGAGGTTAAGTGGATAGGCTATAATAAGACTACCTAGAAACCATTTAAAAATTTGAAGAACGCTATAAAAAAGGTATAGGAGTATTGGAAGAAAATAGGTTAGGTAATATTAAAGAAGGATTACTAAAGAACGAGTTACTTAAGGGGGACCTAGGAAGAGCGACTGCCGAATTACTTAGAGTTGTTTCCTTTACTATTGGAAGAGAATCCGTTCTTTTATTACTAAGTTCCTATAGACCTTATTCTATAAGTTTTTATTCTTTAAAATAAACCTTCTTACAAACCTTCTTAAGATAAAGAAGATAGGTAGAAGCAGAAAGATAAGCTTTAAGGGCACGCTGTTAAGCAGCCGCAGCCTCTTACTTTGCTTTCCGCGAATAATATAGTTTATCTAGAGCGCTTAAGAGCTTACTATTAAGCTTTGTAGCAGTAGATTAAATATAAAACCCTATAACAAATTACTTAAGGAACTTAACGACTATTAAGAGTTATAGGATGTGTATACTTAGCGTTAGAAACAGAACGAACATCGTAAGATAATCGTACGTTTAATTTAGTGCACTCTAAATAAGAAGAGGGTTGCTAAGATGAGGGACTTGCCAACGCAACATAAACTAACCCCTCTTACGTATAATAAGAACACGGAGATAGCATAATTTCACCTAGCGATAGTATTAAAGTAATAGTGCGAGCGTAACGCTGCACCTATAAGGATAAAAGAGGTTTAGAAACCTTAAAAGGTATTATAAGTAACAATATTAACCAAATTAATTAGACGGATATTATACCTCTAATAAACGACTTAGAGATAATGATGATCTTTAAGGACAAAGATAGAGAGGAGGGAGATGGTGTTACGGACGCTTTAAGTACAATACTATAACTACTTAGAGAGGAGTTAAAAGAAGCTAGTTAGTTAATATAGGTACGGTCTAGGATGGAACCGGTAGAACTATATAACGAGGAATAGTAATTAAGGTTATATAATATAATACGTAAGGAACGCGAGGTATAGGAGGAACGTTATGTATATTACGTATATTACGTATATTACGTACAAAAAGGATTTTATAGGAGTACGGTTGTATATTTAAAGGACCTTAGTCCCTACCTAGATAGTTCCTTCCTTATAGTGATTCTTAGAATATAATTAGAGTTAATCTATTAGGTAACTACTCCACCAGTTATTATTACGTTATTAACTTTACGCATTACCTACACACCTAGCCCAATAACGAACTCACTGTAGTACTTACTATAAGGTTCCGTTACATTAATAGGTAGAGATTATAGAATTTACACCCTAATATAAAACGACCATTAACGGAGGCTAATGGAGGACTAAGTCTATAGCTCTTTTTCCAAGCTTAGACTTATAGGATATCTAGTAGCAGTACCCGATCGTAGTAAAGGGGTTCGCTACTAATAATAAACACTATAGTATTTAACTAGAGGTAATAATATACTAATATCTTACGGTTAGTTAAGTCTCTTATCTACTCTAAATTTTTTAACTTTCTCTTTTAAATCTGTATTTTAACTAGTATAATATTATAGGGGGGTTAGGGGTGGGAGGAACTAAGTAAAAAGTAAACTAATACGGATAGTAGATTATATTAGCGCTATATAGCCAAATTATAAGGAGTTTATATATTTAATAACCTACAGTCTCTACCATAGATAGCCTCTCTTCTTTATAAATAATCCTATATTTATATAGCTATAATAAGATAACTATTATATCTTAGTTGCTTACTGCCCTTACGAGCTTTAACTCCTTTCCCTTCCTACTTACGTCCCCCTATAAACCTCTCTAACTTTAACTAATAGATTTTCGAGGATCTACCGGCTATAGTACGATTTCCTACCTAGGCTTAGGACTTACGACTATAAGCTTTAAGGTGGATATAGGTAAGGGCTGTTCGCTTAAAGAGCTGTGTAGTAGGAATCTCGTAATTAGCGAAGGCAACTAATATTATATTAGAGTTATTCGTTTTTATAAAGAGGTATTAAAGAAGTCTTAATTAAGGTTATAGAGTTTGTGCGCTTGGTAATAAGGGATAGAGAGGAGCTACACCCCTACAGTTAGTTCTTTAACGCTAGAATTGTGCTAAAAAGTCGCCATTACTATAGAATTACTACAAGTTAATCGGCCCCTCTAAAAAGCAAAAATGTATAAAATTTTGGTACCTAAGAGGCGGTGTATATTATTATAAGCCGAGGGTAACTTCTATAAATAGTTACTAAATAGGAATAATAAAGAGCCATTATAAGTTCTATCTAAAAGATTATTAATACCAGTTAGATTATTATTAGTTTATCTTAATAGAAATGTAAATATAATTGATTTAATAACGTAATGCTCTATTTCTTTATAAATTCTAATATAATAAGCTAAATAGAATAATAACTAAACCTTTAGGGAGTATAATAAGGAGGAATAGTCCAATACTTCCGCTTCCTCTTTACGTTTACCGCTTTCCGTTTCTAAAGCTATATTCCCTTTATAGCAAGGATCATTAAGTATATAAGAGAGCCTCTTTTAAAGAACAAGAATCTGTTTATCCTTTATAGCTATTAGGCTTAAAGTAAATATTAACAAGTAATAAGACTATAAATTATTAATTTAGAAGGCTATTTAATAATAATAGAAATATTACCTGGGCTCTAAGTGATTAAACCTCAGCCCTTAGATAATCATTCTCTATAATTACTCGTATATAATCCTGTATATACTGCTAAAGAGTAGCTATAACATCGTTATATATAGTAGTCTACACATTATTTTCTAATAATAATTATGTTAACCGCTGTATAGCTTTATTGCGAAGTTAAATCTCTTTATAAAGCGCATTTTAAGTCTAGTTATATAATTCTACTTCTACTTAAAGAGAATAAGCCACTAGCCTACGCTACTTAGAGGGAGAATAAAACATCCAGATAGTTGTAAAGTTTGGCTAGTTTAACGGTGCAAACAAGCTATCTTTTTTAGGCACTGCTAGACCGCTAGAGGTTTGCAGGGCATTATATTTAATTTTAAACTCTCTACTTAGCGCTTTATTTAACATAGTAAAATCGGAATACCGTTAGGGGGACTTAAAACTACTATATGGCCGGCTAAAGCAAAGCTATTAAAGATAGGGATATTACGGCATTTTTTCGGCTAGCATTAAAAGCGAGAATTAGTAAAGGGCATAATAAGCTTATAGCAATAGCGCGCCTTCTGTAAAGTAGAAATAGCTATAAAACTAAGTGTTTTATTATAGGGGGCATTATATATAGTCTTAATTTTAACTATTAATTTTATTCGGACCAAAATCAAAATTACGCTTTATAATCTTAATAACTAAGTAAGTCTAGATTCGTTCCGGATTTTCTAATAATATTTCCCTCTTTTTAGTTTACCGCCTAAATATCTACTTTAAGTTTCACCCTAATAACCATATTTAAAGATAGTCTCTTTTCTCTTAATATAGCCGGCAAGTATCTATTTAAGCAATCTTATCACTAGACGCTATATTAATAGATATAAATCCCAACTAAAATATAATCGTTAGTGCTTTTACAAGGCACCCTTGACCTTAAAAAATGCCAAGCTTTTCTACACCAATTATTTTTATAAAGTCCTCTCTAATGCAAAAAGCTAGAGATTAGACTAAAGCGACCGGCCTATCCGTCTCCTCTCTAGCGGTTTTAATAATACGTGTTTTCTTAGATTAAGCAAAGACGCCAACCACAATAGTAGACTTAACGACAACGCTAAAAAAAAGCCCTATTACTTATGAGGAACAACAACCTTTTAAGACATTTGCTACCCTAGGTAAGCTTATATAGGGTAAAACGTAGTAGACGATATGCATGCATAAGGAGAATACCTCTAGATTAATAATAGTTAGAAGGCTTAATAAACGGAGTAGGATAATTAAGAAAGATATACTGGGGCAGCTAGCCTATAGGAACATTATTAAAATTAAGTAAGCTTTTATAGCCGATAGCTTTATATATATTAGGCTTAAATATTATTAATTTACCCTTAAGGAGGTTATCCTCGTTTATATTAATTTAGAGAAACGTTAACTATAGGAGATTACATATTTGGTATATTATTTAAAAACAATGTTTTATTATCGCTAAGGAATTTAGGTCTTTAGTGCACTTAGTTATATAGGTAAGCTAGCGATCTCCCACTAACAGGTTAATCTTAGCACAATTCGAATATCTAGTTATAGTACGCAAATACAGCTCTATAGGTTTATTTATTACGCTAAAAACTTTTAATATGCTATACTAAAGTCTAATAGCAAACTTTAAACAAGCGGTAAAGTATAGTTTAAACGCCCTACTAAATAAAGACTTAATAAACCTAGGGTTTATACTATTAGAGTATATAGAGGGGCACTAATAACTAAAGCTTAAGGATATTAACTACGTACGAGATAAAAGGGCGGCTAATAAAGTGTTTGGTCTTAAATACCCTAAGCGTTAGAGTAGATGCAAGCAATTAATAGACTTTTTAAATAATCTCTTTAATTCTATAAAATAAGTATCTGCAAAATTTTTAAAGCCGGTAAGTAATTAGTTTAATGTTTTTGATTCTATAACTAACTTTTAATAGCATTAATTTATAGCCTTTAATAATGAAGATTAGGAATGTTTAGTATATTATCTTAAGTTAGTATTATTTAAATACTACGCGCTATAGGAAGAATATAAACGTGGAATAGAGGATAAGATTTTAAGTTAGGAATTAATTTTCTATATTTTACTAGTAGAGTAGTAGAGTTTTTATAATTTCGTAAATTTTAAATAGAAAGAAATGGAATTAGGATTTTAAATTTAAGTTATTTGGAAGCGAAATACCGTTAACTACTTAGCACTCTCTTTACTACTTAAGAGTTTTAACTAATACGCTTAAAGACCTAGATAGGTATAATATCCTCTATTTTAAATTCTACATATATAAATACCTAGTAGGAGTGCGTATATTCTATAATCTACCCGTTTAATAAGTATTAGCAATTAACTAAGCTAGCTTAGCATATTAATCTCATTCTATAAAATACCGCGCTCTTACCACCTAAACATTATTGCCCGCTTACCTGCTAATATGTTTAGGAATATCACTACTTAATCTAGTAAATAAATTGCTACTATTTATTGCCGACAACCTAGAAAAAGAGAGAGATATTAACGCTTTTACTAAGATAAATTACCGCCTTAACTACGTCCTAAATCCCTATCTTTATCGCTATAACGTACAATACAATAAAGGCTAGGTACTAATTTAGGCCGCGAAATAGGGTTAAGAAACGACGGCCTAAATATTATACAGTGTAGTTAAAATTAAAAAGTTAATTAGAGATCCCAACTACTACTATATAGCGCTATATTAGGCCACAAAGCTTAGGTATAAGGCAATAGTGCGACTATTACTTAAAAGTAACCCTGAGAATAGTCAGAGGTTATTATTAACAGCCGCTAGGTACGGGCAGGAAACCGTAGTTAAACTGCTACTAAGAAGTAGTAATATAAACTATACCGGTAAGGATAGTCGCACACTACTGTTATAGGCCGCGTAGAAGGGGTATATAGCAGTAGTCTAGCTACTTCTAGATTATAAAGATATTAATACTAGCATTACAGACTATTATAGTCGGACGCCACTTATGCTAGCCGCAGATTATAGGCGTTATTTAGTAGTTAAGCTACTGCTAAAGGTACAAAGACATTAATAAAGCGCTTTGCGAAGCGCCGCTGCTTTAGCTAAGAAACAGCTATTATACTCCTTTCTTTAAGATTAGGGTTTAGCCTTAGGACTATACTATATAAGTATAAGTTAGATATAATGTAGTAAATTATAGTTTATATATTATGCTAAAACTGCGCTTTAAATCTAATTACGAAATTTAAATTTTTATAACCAGATTAGAAGAAAATGGAAACGACTTTAGAAATTACTTATATATACTTAGGAAACTAAAAAAGCCAATGTATAGGCCTACTAGGTATAGGGTCTCACGAAACCAAAACGTTATACTTTCTCCTTATCGACCTATCTCCTTAATCCAAGCTTTTATAGTATCGATTTTATTTACCCTTCTCTCCTAGTTTATAAGCCTCTTGTAAATAAAAGATCCAAGAACCTTAGTTATAGACACGCCTTATAATAAGACCTTGTTTACCTAATCTTCTAATACCTCCATATCCGCAAGGAGCTTTTTAAATTTAGTCTCGACGTCCTTTAATTACCTGTTTATATTAGCTTAGCTTAGATAGCGCTACTTAAAAAATTATACTTATAACTTCTCTACTATAGCCTCTAGGGATTCCGCTCGATAGTAATGCGTATAATTATTAAAAGGGGGGATAGCTGAGTAGAAATTGGCTAAATCAACCAAAGACGGAGACTAAGGCATGTATCCTACTGCTTTATTATTAGTGGTTAGGTTATAATATATTTTAGTAGAGGAAGTTATATTAATAGAAAGGTAAATAGCTCAAATATAATAGATGGGGGTTTTTTTAGTTTCTGTCTATCTATCTGTGTGGAGTTTAGAGTATAGTTCTTTTATATTATTATTTAAAGGGCTTTATGCAGGTAAAATAAGACAGTATTATGTTTTAAATCTATATATATTATAAAGTACAAATAAATAACATTTATAAGAATTAAGAACTTAAAAAAGGTTAGTATTTATAATAAGAGTAACATTTAATAGTATATTTTTCCGGAATACAATTTTTATAAAAGTCTTTTTCCTTAATATAGACAAAGTAAATCTAAATACAATAATTGCTTAAAGTAATTTATTTAATAATTTCCCGAAACTTGCGTTTTAAAGGAACCCCGGGAAGAGGTCTCTATAATTCTCTATAATTAATGCATCTAAATAGAATATCTAGGCCTTGCGCAAGCATTAATTACTAAAGCGTTTTCGGAAGTCCACTTATTATCCTTAGGCTGCTTATAATACCTCTAATTAATATATATACCTTCTTATTTATACTATCTATAGTAAAGTGGATACGGTATTTATATAATGGAACGCCTTTTAGGACAGAAGCTGTACAAGCTATATACTATTTAGAGATAAGAAAACAGGCAGAATTTTAAATAAGGTTATAATAGAGAAATTCTCTACCGTAACGGTTAAGCGATAGACGGCAGAAGATGCTTCTATAATACTGGAAAATTCTATTAATAAGCTAAGGGATATTATTAAGTTTAAGATAGAACATTAAAGCGTATATTAAATCCATTACTAAAATAACTTGTGTATTTAATGTGATTAATTTTTATGCTAGTTATTTAAGATAGTTAAGTAAAAATATATTATTAATGTCTAGCTCCGCGCTGTGGAAGAACACGTTAAGCCGATAATACCATTTACGGGAATTAATAGGTACAGTGCTAAGGAATTCTTTCTATAGTTTTTTACCGTCTAAATGGCTTATAAATGCTTTTAATAGGCGTAGAATAAATCGGTCTCTAACTGGGGATTGTGGACCTTCCTTATAGGGTAAAGTTAGAGACGTTTTAGTCCCTAGCAAGAGTATAAAGTCTAGCTAGTCTATTTCCGGCTAGAGAAATTAGCATTCCTAATTAGCAATCTTAAAAGGGTTATTATACTGTAAACCTCTATCTTAGAAAGTGCCTAGATTTTTAAGCACCTTAGGTTTAAAAAACTATAGAGCCGTAGACGTGCACAAAGCGCTTAGTTAGTTTAGTTAGTTAAGTCTAGTATTTACAAATACGGGAAGTAACTTACGCTTTACTAAGTAATATATTATCTTTAGGTTCCTATGCCCGAATAAGATAATATACTAAAGCTATATTAATAAAAGTAGAATAGTTAAAGTTCTCTAGGCTATATACCACTTTCTTAAAATCTTTAACCTCTATTATAGTTAGAGAGTAGGCAAGGTATAGCTAATTATATAGTAATTATGGTAACCGTAACTTTAGTGTTATTCCTTAATAGATTAAACATTTTTAGAGAGATACCCTAATTCTATTAAAACGCCTCCTTAATATTCGCTAAACTATATTAGTAATCTTTATAGGCGCTAATAAGTCTTTAAAATTGCCATATTAAGAAAGACCATCCTTTACTATCTTATGGGGGAAAGGTTTTTCCTATAAGCTCTTTAAATCGGTTAATATATAGTTAGGAGCTCTATAGTATAAGAAATATCCCTATAGCAATTACGCTACCTTTAAAGTATATTAGTAAATAGATTTCTATAAGCTAACCATTTTTTTATTAGTTAATATACCATAAATATAGTCGAAGTAATTATGGAGTGGGCATTTAAGTTATTGGAATTATTGGTTAATATAATTAAGAAACGTAAGTGGTATAATACTATAAATGCCACCTCTATTAATATAAAGAACGCAAATACTAGCTATAGGTGGGATAAAGCGAAAGGTAGATATTATATTATTTACGCTATAAAGTAAATAGTAAGGGAGGATAAAGGTATGCTTTTCTAACTTTAATTTTTGCCTAAAAGTTTTAATACAAACGTTGTATACGGCATGCCTATAGTTAAAGACCTTTTTAGGCATTCTTATAAAATAAGAAAAGCATAACTTATGACTTTTAAATAGTATAAACTGCGGCCGAAGTAATTCGAGGCGTTATATATATAAAAGTGAAGCGTTCTATATACTTATTTATATTACTATCTTAGCAAATAAAGACTATATATCCTTAAGAACCGCTAAAACAAATTTCTTCTGTATATTATAGTGAATAGTATACTCATAAATTGCGTTCTTATATATATCTAGGTACATCTTATTAAACATAGATAAGGGGAGAAAAACTTTAGGTTATAAATTAGTAACTCTATTAATTTAAATATATATAGCTTTTATAGTGAGACCTAGGAGTATAGCTTGTGAGGATTAAAGCCGAAGCTATTAAGGGCACCATAAAATTCTATAGCTACGCTTAGCTAGGCATCTTGCTTATTACTTCTTATAAATATAGTTAAAGATCCTATATAGCAGATCCTTAAGGGCGGGATAAGAGAATAAAACAGAACGGAGAGTTATTTATATAAAAGTTTTCTAGCATAAGGCTAGAAAACGCTTTAAAATAAGAGATATTAAAGAGAAATCTATTACAGCGATAGGCCTATTATACTTCTATATAAATTAATAAAAGACGTTTATAAAGTACTAAGGAACGGATAATATAGTTTAGATCCTAGTTTAGTCTAAAAACTTAAATGCTATAGAAATAAGATTATAATACCCATTTAATTTTATCTTCTTAATTATAATCTTTAATGCCCTTTATATTATTTATAATATATATACAGAGTTATATTTTTATAATTTTAGGATTAAACTTAATAGATAAGGTTCCAATAACTATAAAAATACGAGGAAGAATGGCTTAAGAAAGGTTATATAGTGTAGGTGCGACCGCTTAAGTAGCTAGAAGCTTTAATACACTATAAAACCCGCTAAGATTAGAAGCAAAATAGTAGATAACGTTAGAAAGGGGAGCAAGTACATTTGCTAAGAGAAGATTTAAAATTATTTTGGCCGAACGATGGCCTAATTTTAGCCATTTAATACTTCTTAAGGTCTCGCCCCTATATATAGGATGCGGCGTTAAATTTAATAAACTATGGCTATAAATCTCGTTATTAATATATATTAGTGGATTTTCATTATTTCTTATCTTTGTATTACTCTAAAGATATATCTTATTATAGCAATTTATTAAAGATGGATGGTTTAGTACGCTAAGTATCTAACTAAGCAGTATAGCCTTAGTATTTCTGCTAATTAGGGTAGTAAATAAGGGGGTTAACCCTGGCCTTAATAGGAGTAGAGATTTAAAGGTGGGCTTATATTCTATAAGCGAACTCTTACTTCTAGTATACGCGATTTATACCTAGGGTTAGTTATTTATATTTACGTAAAGGAGATTTATATTTAGAGGTAGTAGGTACAGCAGAGCAGCTTATAAGTTATATCTTAATTCTTAATAGGGTTAAATTAATATTATTAAATCCGGATTCTAATCATCCAATTATAGATCTAAAACAGGCCGTAAGAAAGCTATTTCTTAGAAAACGCTAGCTATATATTTAATTTTCTTATTTTTAAAGGTTAAAAATATAGTAAATAGTACCTGGCATTGGCCTGTCCTCCTAAGTATATTATAGCGCACTCTCCTTATATAAGAATGCTAAAGATCGCGCTAAAAAATAGCAATGGACGCCTTAGCCGACAAAATTGCGAAAATTAAAGTATCGTTCTTTAGAGGCATCGCATAGATTAATTTAACAGCACTTAATTTTAAGCACCCCTTAGCATGTAATTATTACCATAAGCCATCTAATAAAAAAATCGCACGACTAAGAAATATTTTTAAACTTAAGGGTTGCCTTCGGTTAGACGACGAAAATTTTATTAAGGCTATTATCGATAATAATATACTTATGGAAGCTCTTAGAGCCCCTAGTTTTAAGGCAAATATATTTCGCCATAGGCTAGAAAGCATAGGGGAAATTCCTAGACTTCTCTTATTACAAGTTAATTACCTTAATAGCTTATACCGCACTAGTGCCGCTAAGCAGCACCTAGATTAAAATAATTAATGGTAGGTAGTTAAGCTATTTTCTAAACGTAGGTTTGCATTTAGTGCTGTCTTTAAAGGTATTAATCTAAATTATAAAAACTATCAACTAATGCTTTAATAAGAAAAATCGAGGCTTTTTAAAATAAGCAGCCCTTCTTAGACGGCGAAATATTCCGTAAGATCCGGTAGTATTATAAAATAGGTAACAAAAAGGCTAAGAAATAATAGTTGGCTTAATTAACTCTAATAAAATAGAAAGACTTACAGCAGTTACTAAAAGATAAACGTTTTATAAAAGCTTTTAATTTATTTACTAAAATGCTAGGACTATAGTACCTAATTAAACTTAGGACGCTGCATTAATTACTAAACTTAAAATGCGATAATGAGCTTCTTAATTATTTAAGGCACGTGCTAACAATTTAAAACCAGATTCTTCGCTATAGCAACTCTAATATTCCAATGTCAGCTATAAATGCCATATTAGTGCAAAATTTAAAGCTTTACGTACTTACTATTTCTAGAAGAAACTATCTCTTTATTACGAACCGTATACGTTTTAAGGATATATTTCCTACTATTATAGATCCACATTAGAGAGAACATCTCCTTAAGAATATTCTATCTGTCCCTTACTTAATCCCTAGTCTATAGACATTCTTTAAAAATTTAAAGTATCTTAAGCCATGCTATAATATTCTAAGGCATCTCCTAGGTTCTAAGCGTACCCTTTAAAAAGGCTTTTTAGCTATATATTTTCGTCTAGAAAACCCTATTATTGAGTTTATAGAGGGTAATAGAAGAGCATACTCTCTAACTACCTATAAAGGCGATCGATGGCTGGCCTAAGCTTATCTATAGGCATTTTACATACGTTATTTCTTAGAAATAATATCAATTGCTCCTAAAAAGGTATAGGGTAAACTAAAACCTATAATTAAAGAATTAAACCTAGCTCTTTAGCATAAGTTAGGAGATCTTACAGTAACTATAGGGTATTAAACTTAAGTAGCACTTAATCTTTAGAAACAAGATCCTAATCGGGAACTTATAATATATTTCCTTATATAGGCAAAACCTAGCTGGGTAGGTAACTATAATAAGCAAATATCTTAAGTTACTAAGGTGCTAAGATCTATAAGGAGCTCTTATAAATAAAGACGGTATCCCTAATTCACTAATAAGGCTACATTATTAAAGGACCGGCGTTATAGCCGACCTTTTAAAGATAATTATATCAAAGACCAATCTTCTTTATTTATACCCTTAATATTTTTTTTAACCTGTAAACCTAGGACTAAAATTACACCTTTTTATGTTAAGCGTAACTTATACTATAGCTTTCTTTAAGACAGCACGTAATAGGTAAGTTTAGCCAGTTTTACATCTTTATATTCCACTAATTATTCTAAAAGTTTAACTTTTTATAGTTATTAATCGATACAATTAACCTAGTTAAAGTTAATACTCCTAAACCAACGTTTTAAGAAACTATAACGCATAAAGAGTTCACCCGCCTTAGGAATCTTAAGCATAAGCTATAAAATAAGCTAAAGGAGGCAAACGCTGCTTTAGAAAATAAGAAGAGAAAATACTAAAAAAAGCTAACTATAGAGACATCGGCATTTTAATAACATTAGAAGCAACAGCAGATTTAGGACAATAGGATAATTAAGGAACTAAAAACTAATCTAAGAAACGAAATAGAAAGGTATCTAGAAGAGGTAGCTATATAGAAATGCACTTCTTAAAGGCACTTCTTAGACTTAGAGTGGATAAAATAGAACTATATCTAGGTATAGAACGATTCCTAAGCCGATAAGATAAAGATTTAAGAGCTTTAGCATAAAATATAAAATCTTAAGCGGCAGTATAAAGAGGTCCAACCGTTAAATTCGGAAGATAATAACAATTTCTTTAGAAATTACTCTAACTTAGAACTAAATATAGCGGTATATAGTACAGAAGATTAAATTAAAGCCCTAGAGGCCAAGGTAAATGCACTAAAACTATATAAGGTAGATTTAGAAAGCAAATTATAATTATAAACAAAAGTAATAGAAGCCGGACTACTATATAAACTAAGATTGGAGGGCGTAGTTAAGCAACTCTAAGTAGAGAAAGATTATATATAAGGCGAACTTAACCTCTTAAACGTAAATCTAGCTTAAGAGAGAGAAGCAGCGTAGGCCTAGCTTTAGAGTAAAGAAGAGGAGCTCTAAACAGTGTAGGTGTAACTATAAAGCAAGCGAGATAATATTAAAAAAGAGAAATAGAAGGTTAAGAATGCTGCTAAGGAAATAAGGACCTTAAGACGTTAGAATAAGGTACTTAATACCTAAGAAAAGGACCTACTAGTTAGCGCTAATATAGCTTATATAAAATAGAGAACCGCCTAATACCGCATTAAGCTATTAATACTTAATAGCAAAATATTAGATAATATAGTAATAGTGGCATTAAGACGTCTTAAAGAAGATACAGAATTAGAATATCATTAAGATTTAAGGGATATTAGGAATATTATTTTTACTAGTGGATTACCTAATAACTATATCTTAATCTTTTTGCTCCTTTTCTCTAGCGGTTTTAAAAGTATTTAAATTAATATTCTAGAAGATAACGAGCTTCTACTTAAGAAATTTATATAATATTACTAAGAATACTGCGGTGAATAAAGCTGCACTATATATACTAATAGTAGTAAAACTCTCCAAAAAGTTGCTTACGATAATTATGGCCAGCTTAAGTCACTATATAAAAATAACGCATACTACTATTTTGGAAAGGATTTAGATATAAAAGCTTTTACTAAAGATACTATTAGACTTATTATAAAACGTACATATTTAGATACTAGTAAAAACGTAGATCTTATAAAGGATGAGGCTATAGAGGCTATAGAGGTAAATTTTAGGGGGACTATAGTTCCTATAAGGTAAATTAAATAAAAGATACCTTTTAAGTTACTTTATAGGTGGGATAATAGGGAAGACCTACCTAAGCCTCCTTAGAAACTAAATAAGCCACATATAATATATAGTAAAGTAGCGCCTAAGGCCAACCTCACAGTTTAATAAATAGAGAGTGTTATTAGAAATCCCACTTCATTCTTATTAAAAGCACCAAAAATAGCACTAACGCTTAAGAAAAAGCTACTAAAACCTTAAGTAGAGACACGGCTAGCATCGCTACTAGTAGTAACCCGCAAAGTAGGATTAGGTAAAGATTATAAAAATTTAGTAGCTAGGGGGTTTAAAGTTAGGGATCCTATAATTCTAAGGATTAAGATTTCTATACCTCTAAAAGTTAAGGTTCTTAGTGGTCTATTTAGACCTAGGCAAACACTTACGCCAATTAGATCTAAAATGGCGGGCTAGCCTATATAGGTTACTATTATTCCTATCTAGAGGTTCCTATACCTCTAAAAACTGCGAAATAAATTAAATAAACCACTTATCGCATTTAATTTATAAGTTAAACTTAAGATTTATAAGTTTAATAGTATAAGTAAAGTTTATAATATAAAAAATTAGAAGACTACGCATAATTAAAATACTAATAAAGAAAGTTTAATAAGACCCAATAAAAAAATACTAAAGGAAGAAATATAGATTTATAAAATTATAGAAAAGATTATACGTTCTAGAACTATCTACCGCGAGTCTTTCTACTAAAGGTTAAAGGTAGCGGAACCTACTATATAGATTTAAATAAAGAGGCCCTATATAAATCCTTATTCCTTAACTTAGTTAAAAGTATGGCTTTCGCGGGCATTTTATAGGGGCTATAGCTAATAGATCGCTCTTACGGCCCAGTCCTTATAACTCTATTTACTAGATATAGAGAATCCACTTAAAATAATCCGCTTTTAGGGGGGCTGCCCTTTTAAGGCGTGCCTACTCTATAAGGTATTGCAATCCTCTAAGGTAAGTTATTTCTTTAAGAGGAACTTACTTTCTAAATAGGGTCCTAGTAGTTAGAGTTTTAAAGCTAGCGGCATCTCTTTTAAGACCTAGTGTTTATCTACTTAGGAATAAAGTTTATAGATAATACTCCCTCTCTAAGATTATCCTCTTCTTTAATAGCTTCTAGATAAACGTATTTTTTATTATCCTTAAAGTCCTTAGAGTTATCCTTATCTAGCTCCTAGTTATCTTCCTTAGCGTTATTATCTTTATAGAAAGGGTCTAGCGGAAAGTTACTTATTATTAGGATAAAGATAGCGTTAAAGAAGACGGGAGTTTTAATACCGTTAATATAACCTTTAAAGGGAATATAATTATTCTTATAGCGTGGTTAAAAGGAAGCTAGCTAGGTCTAGGACTCTACTATTACGGATTAGACCGCGGTTAAATTATTATCCCTATATATAAGACCCCCTATATCTTAAAGCTCTCTTATAGTCTAGAAGTTAGATAGGAAATAGTTAACCAGATTACCCCGTTACTATTACCTCTTTATTAGTATAATTTAATTTAGATAAGAGGAAGCTAAACTAAGTATTTTATAGATGGGCAATTATAGTCCTTAAAGGAGCGGTATATATACTAATAACCGCTTATATCCTTAATAATAAGGCTAATTTTTATTCTAGGGACTCTCTTTTAGAGCTTATAGCATTTCTTATTAATTCCGCCCTTTTAACAGTTAAAAAGCTTCTTTATAACCTAGGTAGTTATAATAGTAAGCGGAGAATAGTA
>Ga0307515_10003221_pt1 | contig 34544 bp, 37 predicted proteins | sample 17_EM_MG_FD_194513 | JGI IMG/M metagenome (GOLD analysis project Ga0307515, IMG submission 194513) | Populus trichocarpa ectomycorrhiza microbial communities from riparian zone in the Pacific Northwest, United States - 17_EM | ecosystem: Host-associated > Plants > Roots > Unclassified | place...
GCGGCTTCGGGATTACGACCGGCTTTGTACAACCGCTGGGTCCTCTACCGAGAGACCCCACGGGGACGGGAAATTCACTCACACCGTCCCCTCGGGGTCTCTTTGAAAAAGGCCCCTGAGGTTCCCGATCATCTCGCATCAACGCGGCTTCGGGATTACGACCGGCTTTGTACAACCGCTGGGTCCTCTACCGAGAGACCCCACGGGGACGGAATGCTTTTGCCTTGATACTTGATACTAACTTCTTGATTCTTTTCCAGGGCGATGCCTGCGGCCCGGGCCGTGCGCTTATACTGCACAAGCATTAGCAAAAGGCCGGTATTCGCTGCCATCCCTATCGCGGGGAATTTTGCATAAGAGGAGATCGGTGGAAATTTGGAATGTGGGTTTTATATTTCAGTCATTAACAGTTCTACTATTTGTGAGACTGGCACTAAAAAGAAGATGTTAAAGCCTATGTAACTTTAACGTTGTTTAGTGGTATGGGATGATTTATAAATTTCAACAATTTTTTAAAAGTATCCTGAACATCGTTTATGTCTTCCGCACATATCGTTAGCATTAATAAGTAATAAAAAACTACACTATTTGTGTAAATACTTTTCTTTTCTTCATCGGCAGTAGTTAAAGTGAAACAACCGTTTTTTTGATCATATCTAAAGTCAATATGATTGAACATGTCTTCACCATTAAAATGATTACCGATGTAAAATGAATAATTTATATAAACTTTGTGTTGCGTGGCATTTATAAAAAATTCTGCTAAATCGATAGCTTCTTTTGTTTCCTCAACGGTTGGTGTTTTATAAAAATGCTCTAACTTATGTCTAAGCATTCGGACTTTAGATATTAATCCTATGGGGGCTATATCTAATGCTTGAATCAATTTTAATGCAGCCCTTGAATCCGTCTTTTTTGCTTCACTATTTTGTTGTATAAACTCAATTGCAGATTTAGGAATATCTTCAACATCAATATTAAAAGTAGATAAGATTTTATCTGTTTGACAATCAATCGCCCGTTTTGAATTTGTGATTGCGTTTACATAACCTCTTAAATCCCCAGACTCAAAATCTATTTTGGCAAATCTTAAAAAAACCTTCGGAGAAATTTCATAATTGAATTCTAGATTATCACAGTCTTCAATATTGAAGCTTAAATCAGAAAAGTCAATTTTTTCATTCTTAAATATAGTTAGGAGGTCGACATCTTCTTTGACTAAACTTTTTTCCATTTCTCGTTAATTATTCAAATATAACTTTTAAAGATCTAATTAAAAAGCTATTGTGGAATACTCGACGAACAAACACGAAAGAAAAATATGATCCTAACTAACGTTCGGGCAATGATTATTATGCTACGATAAATCAGACTTATTCTCTAATTAGCTAACCGGGACTTCTGGCAGCACCTATGTATCATAAAAATTAACTTTACAGGCATGGGCCTTATGGCCCTGTGTTAGTAGCATATAATAAACTCAAATTTCGGGCGCATATAATTGAATAATAAAGTTGACTATCATTTTATATCTTTATAATCTAAATCTTATTTATGACCGGCTACATTATTTCACTAATTATCAACTTTCTCGCAATTGCCGCATTCATATTAGATAGAATTTATCGAATTAACTCTATCAAAGAATACAAAGAAGCAAAGGAAGCTCAGATAACCACGTTAAAAGAAAAGATAGATTTTATTAGCAATCACGACGATGATTTCGTATCAAAAAAACTGAAAGAAAGAATTGAGTCTATGAAACAACTTTTAACAGACAATGAGGTAAAAGGGAACAAGGAAATTAACGAAATGATATCAGAATTGGAGAATAAAATCAACCAATTAGAAAGTAAAAATTTCAATTTAAAATCCGAAAATACAGGAATAAGAGAAGCTTTCATTCTTGCTTTAGAATTATTTGCATTAGTTGCTGACCAAGCTAATTCATTAAAAATTCCATTAAATTTTGAGTCGGGAATTCAAAACGCCTACTTAACCAAACTTGAACGGTTACAAGAATTAGCTAAGACTTATAATTTAGAGTAAAAAGAAACATTAATATAAGATCAATATTAGTAGTTCCCAATTGAAAGGCTTATTGAATGGTGCTCTGGTATAGTTTATTTAATACATTTAATGAAAAGTATGATTAAAAAAACAGTTTACATTGCTATTGGCCTTATTTGCTTTTATTGGTCGATGAAGATTCCAACTCTCGGGAAGGTTTTTTTTGGGGCAATTGGCTTAGGTATATTTACAATTGCAGGAATTATAGGTCATAAATTTCTATTTGGCGAGAATTATAGTAAAACATGGTATGCAATAATATTTCAAGTTATAGTTTCAGCAGTTGTGGTTCTCGGTATTTTTTGGCTTCTATCCAATTGGTTCGACAAAGGAACTATTAACTATGAAGATATAAATGAGCGATAATTCATAGTGATTTTAATAATAAGGTTAGTCATATTTCGATTACTAATGATTTGACTCCTTTTAATTTTTGCGTTTAAAAACTGTGATTTTTCGTGGTATAAATGTTAGAATATCAAATAAAAAACTTAAACCTTAAATCAATTTTTATGAGCATCTTTAAAAATGTTAGACTTAGAGTAGCCGCTAAATCTTTAAAAGACGTCGACATCCCTGATTCAACTTGGAAAGCAGACTTTGATATTGTAGATAGATATCAGTGTTTAGGTAATGAACTGATGAGAATTGGCTTGTTGGGGCTAGCTGGTTTTGGATTTCTGATTAAAGAGATTTTACCCAAAGGCAGGCCATTAACAAGCACATGTTCAAATTTTATGTTATTGGCTTCTTTGCTGATAGTATTTTGTATAGTACTCATTCTGTTTCATAGATTTAAATCAACTAATTGTCTTTATTGTCAAATCTTAATTATGCGAAGTTTAAAAAGGCTAGAGAACAGCCATTGGAATGAGATAGAAATTGAAAAAGAAAAAGATTTTATAGAAAAAACGAGGAAAATCCAAAGAAGGGTATCTATGGCAGCCCATTGTTCTTTAATAATTGCCGCGATATTCTTTGCAGTGGGGTTACTCTTAATTATGTTAGTTTTTCACAATGCTTTGGCGGGAAATTATGGGATAAATACTTTATCTGAGTAATTTGAGTTACCAATATAGTAGCTTATATAGAAAACGGCCTCAATACCACCCCTCTTGGCGCAAGTCTTGTGTAATGGAAATGAGCGATGGCTGACTTGTGACTTCCCTGGATCAGGGCAAAAAATCGAATTCCCCTTTTATCGGCAGAAAAAGCACCGGCCCGCTGTTAACAGCACCACAAGCATCAATTTTTCAGAAAACCTCCCCTGCCTCCACCCAAAATATTCCCCCAACAATTACGTTTATTACCATCACCAATAAACCCATGAAACTATCCCTAACCTTACTCCTCCTGCTTACTTTAACCCATTGCTTTAGCCAGACTTTGAGGGCTGTAGACAAGAAGCTGGCCGATGTTTACGAAAATGTTCCGGAGCGGTACACCGATGACCAGAAGGAAGCCAGGATGGAGCTTTTTGAAAAGCTGCTGATTAAATATACCAGGCAGTTGCCAAAAACTATCAGTTACCCGTTTAAAAATCTGAGCGAAACAAGCGCCGTATATATCTCTACCTCGGACGATGGTAACCTGCGCATTTACTCGTACGACAGGAACAGGCGGCGGTCGATGCCCTGGTTTAATAATGTGTACCAGTACAGGGTTAATGGCAAGGTGCTGGCCAGACACGTGAAGCCCCCGTACCAATTGGTGCCCGACTACACGATTTACAAAATAAACACCCTAACAGCTGGCGGCAAAACCTACTACATAGCCCAACGCGTAGCATTTGGCGGCCTGCTTACCGAGTACAGCCTCCGGTTTATGACGATAGAGAACGGCCGTGTTAACGACAACATTAAACTGGTGCAAACAGGCAAAACGCTTGAAAATGAGTTGGTATGTGGTAAGGTTGACGAGTTGAACGGCGAGCAGAAATTCAGCATAGATTATGATAAAGCCTCGGGCACCATTTCGATGCCTGCAGTATCTGATGATGGGAAGGTTGGCAGCAAGCGGGTTGTTTATAAGTTTAACGGGAAGTGGTTTGTGAGGGTTTAGGGTGAGTTAGTCCTCCGTAGCGCAAGTATTTGATTACCAATATCGAATACCCGTCAATGAGTACCCAGCAGCCGAACTGAAAAACAGTAATGACATGTTTGTTTACCGTAACTCCCTCATGATCGTCATTGCGAGGTACGAAGCAATCTCCGGACTATGCTTTACGATTGTTTGGGTAATGAAAATATTTTTTAAAAGCGACCACATCGGCCCGCTCAATTGCCGCGGGAGGGCTGTTACTTTGTCTTGATACAAAGTAACCAAGACCAAGCGTAGCGAGATAATGAGCACCAAAAAAGCCAACAACAAGCGAATAAATCAAGTCATCAGAAATGCTTCTTTGCCGCACTGCCCTTTGCACTGCAAAACGGTCAAAACCTGGGCTGGAATTATTTTGCCCCCAAAGCACTTTCCCCACTCACATGCAAAAACTTCCTATGCCCTGCCACCTCACAGCCCCGCATTGTTTTACCCGTTTTCGCCCGAAGCTGTTCTGCTGACGATTGGGGCACGACGAGAGCTTTGGTAAAAAATGATAATCAACAACTTGAAGACATGTCACTACAAGGCACGTAAGTTACTGACTGTCAATATCAAATATCCGCCATTGCGAGGCACGAAGCAATGACGGTAGCTTTCTGTCTTACTACTTACTACTTACTACTTACTACTTACTACTTACTACTTACTACTTACTACTCCAAAGCTATTACCCCTGTATCCGGGCAACTTCAAAATGCATTCCGTCTTGTTTGGTAAAATGGCCTCCCCAATAAAAACCGTTGGCGTTGGCTATGGTCACCAGCTCGCGCACGCAGCCTTTTTGGCCCACCAATGCGGGTTGCGACCCGTAGGCATTCCATTTTGCATTAATATCAAACGCCGACCCAAAGGCATGGTTACTTAAGGTTTTGGTGCTGCCCCTCACAAACCTTGGATTATATGATCCGTCCCAAATGAGGATGAGGTGGAGCAAGCCTGCCGCTTCCCAATCTGCCCAAAGTTTAATGAGCTGTTTGGCCGCCAGTTTATGAAATTCGATATGACTACCGCCGCCAATGTTTTTTAACTGCGGCACCGGCACCGATATAATATTGTCCTTTGCCCAGCTATTAGTTACCCTGATATGTTCTTTATCGCCCGGCTGCGGATCGGCCACAAATGTAAATTCGCCAAAAACAGCCTGGCGCTGGGCATTGCTTACTAACGGACTAAAATCGGGCTTTGGCGGCCAGTCGGCGCCTTCCTTGCCTGTGCGGTCGTCGTGTACGCCGTTAAAACCTATTTGCATGGCGGCGCCATAGGTTTTATTACCAACCACGCCATCGGGCTGCAGGCCAGCCATTTTTTGAAACGCGATGGTAGCAGCCAAGGTTAAAGGGCCGAAATCTCCGTCGGAAGGTTCATCTAATAAATCCTGGCCTATTAAAAAATCCTGCCAGTTTTCTACAGCCTGGCCGTTGCTGTTCAGTTTGATAAGAGGTAATGCGGGCATGTTAATTAGTTTTAAGGTTATGATGGTATTTGTTAAATATTTTTAATAAAAATCGACAATAGATTTACGCATTATACCCGTTAAAATACGGTATTTACGTAGGTAGTTTTACGTATTTTTGAATGGCGAGGGCGGGGCTACCGGGTCAAAATACTTCCGCTGAAGACTACTTATAAAATTTTGCATTGAAATGATCATTTCTTAATCTATATCAAGTGCGGCTGAACCCAAAAAGCTGCACATTTGTATCACAAAACAAATACATTACTTAAAAATTGAAAAACATGAGCACTATCACCACAAAAGACGGAACCGAAATTTATTACAAAGACTGGGGTACAGGAAAACCGCTGGTATTTCATCATGGCTGGCCATTATCTGGCGATGACTGGGATGCACAAATGATGTTTTTCCTGAAAAAAGGTTATCGGGTAATTGCCCATGACCGCCGTGGTCACGGCAGATCAAGCCAAACTGCCAACGGACACGATATGGACACCTATGCAGCCGACGTTGCCGCACTTACCGAAGCATTGGACTTAAAAGATGCCGTACACATAGGCCATTCAACAGGCGGTGGCGAAGCTATCCATTACGCTGCCAACCTTGGCAAAAGCCGTGTGGCCAAAGTTGTGCTCATCAGTGCAGTTACGCCCCTGATGGTTCAAACAGAAAACAATCCCGAAGGTGTGCCGATGGCTATATTTGACGAGATACGCCAGGGCACAGCATTTAACCGGGCCCAATATTTTAAAGATTTTACCGTACCCTTTTATGGCTATAACCGCGAAGGCGCAACCATAAAACCGGGCATACAAGACAATTGGTGGCGCCAGGGTATGATGGGCGGCGTAAAAGCACAGCACGACGGTATTAAAGCCTTCTCGGAAACTGATTTTACCGAAGACCTTAAAAGCGTAGATATCCCGGTTTTGGTTTTGCATGGCGAAGACGACCAGATTGTTCCATTCCCCATCTCGGGCGCGAAGGCTGCTAAACTATTAAAAAACGGCACCTTGATATCTTACCCGGGGTTCCCGCATGGCATGCCAGCTACCGAAGCCGACACCATTAATAAAGACCTTTTGGCTTTTATTGAAGCTTAAGCAAACATTTTCCAGGTATTAAAGCTGTCCTTTAAACGGGGGCGGCTTTTTTTTTGCCCTTAATTATTACCCGGGGATGGGTTACCCCGAAGGCTATTTCGATTTCGCCAAAGAACAACAATTATCTTTTTAAAACATATTGCCTGATTAGGCGTTTAAAAATCCAATGGATAATATGGATACAACCCCCAAAATCATGGTTATTGATGATGGAGAGCTCGACAGCATTATTTTTAAACTGGTGGTAAAAAGGGTTTTACATAACTCCAATATTGAAAGTTGCAATAGCGGATTGACAGCTATAAACAGGCTGAAGTTTTTAGTAGACGAACACCCCAACGAACTGCCCGACTATATTTTCCTTGATATTATGATGCCTTTGATGGACGGTTGGCAGTTTTTAAATGAGTATAAAAAGCTAAATATCGACCCGCTTTATAAAAGTAAAATTTATATGTTATCGTCGTCTATTGATCGCGATAACATTTTAAAATCATTGAGTAACCCCTGGGTAGAGGCCTATTTGGCCAAGCCCATAGATGTACACACTTTAAAATCAATTTTTCAGGCCAACTAAGGCCGCAGTAATTTGCAATGGCTAAACAAATACTTATAATAGAAGATGACGACGATATCCGCAGCGTATTGGAAACTGCGTTGATTTTATACGATTTTGATGTTCAAGGCGTAAACAGGACGGATGATATTATCGAATTAATCAAAATTCACGGCCCCGACCTGGTATTAACCGATTATATGATGCCCGGTTTAAACGGCGGCCAGATTTGTAAATTGATTAAAAGCAATAAGGATACCAGTCATATCCCCGTTATTCTCATGTCGGCATACCACAAATCGGCAATTGATTTAGTCAATTTTAATTATGATGCTTATATGCCTAAGCCCTTCGACGTGAATAAGCTGGTGTTCACGATTAATAAATTATTAAACTGAGATTGATACAAGTGCTGTTTAATGGTAGCTGGCCAGTTTTATTCACAATTATTTACATGGCAACCTTTATGTTATAACCACCGTATAAATTACGGTGTTTTATTATAACTGTACCATGAACAATAAAAAATTCGGCCTGTTACTATCAGTTGTTAATGTGCTAAGTGTAATTACACTTGAAAAATACTGGAAACGGGGTTTTAAAATTACGTTCAAAAAAAATCAGGCGCAGGCGGCTTCTACACCGGTGGTTCCTATCTCGTCATCATCTGCCGCCCCCGTTAAAAGCCAGCTTTCTATAGTGGCATAACCGGTTGCTTTTGTTTAAAACTTTATTATCATAAATAAAGTTTTAAACGGCCTACACAAAAACATGAGGCAAAAAACAACCAACTTTTCCCGATAGGAGAATCATATACCCCCAAGAGAGAATATACGCCGGAAAACGAAATTGATTTACTTTCAGGATTTATATTTTAAATTAAAAGTTTGTTTAACTATACGACGTGCCATGAGGTAGCAAAAGGCAGGGTATGTTTTCATGGAGCGCGAAAAAAAGCCACCTTCCTTATAACTGCGATAGAAAAACCGTAAATTAAGCTTGCTTATAAAATTAGGATAAAAATTAATTTCGTTTTTACTTTGATGCAAAAAGCCACCGCAGGTATAAATGGCGCCGCCAAATCCCCTTGATCGTAAATTCAACGCCATAGTTTCCTGCAAAATAACGCCCATCCCAACAAAAACAATATCTGGATTTAAGCTTACTATGTTATCAATAACACTCCACCTGTCGGCATAGGTATCAAAATACCCGTTTCGATAGCCTGCTATGGGCAGCAAAGGGTATTCTTTTTTAAACGTTTTAACGGTGTCGGTAATGCTTTCCTCGTCGGCGCCTAAAAAATATACACTTAGTTGATCTTTTACAGCTATATCAAAAACAAATGGTGCCACAGAAGTCATGTCGCACGAAAAACGTTTTATTTTAAAAGGCGTTGCTTTAAATAAATTTAAAATAAGCACTATTAATATCCCGTCGGGCGCTATCCAGTCAAACTTTTCGAACAATTCAGGGGCATTAAAGGCTAACTTATAGGAATGCGGGTTTAAAAAAGTTATCAACTTTTTCCCTCTCGGGTCAAACTCATCCATCGAATCGGGGATTTTCGAGGTAAAAATATTATATATATCCATTAATAAATTAATATTATTTAATAATGACTGGCAAAAACAGCGCCACAAATTAGTTATCATGAGTTGCCAGGGTCTGCGTTTAAAGCACCTCTATATACCCTTCTGTTCCGTTTACCCTAATGCGTTGCCCATCTTTGATGAGTTTGGTAGCCTGTTCCACCCCTACCACTGCGGGCAGGCCATACTCGCGTGCTATAACAGCGCCATGGGTCATCAGGCCGCCAACTTCGGTTACCAGGCCCTTAATGGATACAAACAACGGTGTCCAGCTGGGGTCGGTAAATGTGGTCACCAATATATCGCCATCTTCCAGGCTGGCGCTTTCCATCTCCAAAATAACGCGTGCGCGTCCTTCTATAATTCCCGAAGATACTGCCAGGCCGGCAATGGCGCCGGCCGGGAGGTTTTCTCTGTTGTACTTCCCTGTAATAATCTCGCCATCAGAAGTGATAACACGTGGCGGGCTTAGTTTTTCATTTATTTTATGCTCCTCCTTTCGTTTGCCAATTAGTTGGTAATCCAGTTTATTGGTGCGTACCACTTCGCGCAGCTCCTGGAAAGTAAGATAGTAGATATCTTCTTTGTCATGAATTACCCCCGCTTGTACCAATTTTTCGGCTTCCTTCATCAAAGCCTGCTTATATACAAAGGAACGACTGATTATCCCGTATTTTGGATACTCGCGATAACCTGCAATATTGCGGAGCACGCTAATCATTTGTTTTGTCTCATCGGCTTTCTGGTCGCCATCCGGTAATTGCCTTAACCTTTCTAATAATTCTTCTTCTTTTTTTAAAGCCTCCTGCCGCCCCTGCTCAAACTTGCGCTTGCCGGCGCCGGGTTCAAAGTTTTTGATATTGCCGAGGATGATGGGGATAAGTGTACCCGGCTTTTCGCTCCAGCGGGCTTTGGTAATATCAATTTCGCCGGCGCAGCGCATGCCATATTTGTCCAGGTAAGCATCAATAGCCTCCCGGGTTTCCCTTCCGCCATCAAACTTAATCAGTTCATCCAAAAAGTTATCATCCTTTGCCTGTTGTAAATATTCAATAACCTGGGGATAAGGCCGTATCACGTCTGCTACGTTCAATAGCTCCAGCCCCATTTCTGATGTAATATTGTTTGGTGCCGATTGGGCAAGCGTATCGGCCGCGTTTTTTTCGCCTAACCATTTTTTGATCTTCTCGTTAATCCACCATAAGGCATCCATAGAGGCCATAATCGCACCCCTGTTTTGTGGCGCGAATAAATTCTTTTTTGCTTGCTGATTATCCTGCATAATAAAATCAAACAAGTCCGGTCCTGGTATTGCCTGGATGTTCTGTTTTAGCTCTTTTACCGATAGCTGGTTATTTTTAATCAAATCAGCAACAATCGCCGGGTCATTTTTAACTTGTGCCTGGATATCTGCAAACGATTTGCCTGTACTGTTTATAATAGCAGCCGGTTCCTGTTTATCATTTGGCGACGATTTTATGAAATCGCCCCGCTCAACAATGGTAATCAGCGCGTCTTTAATCAGTGGATCGTGTGCGCCCATGGCATCTATTATCATTTTTTGGCCGGCGGGGGTGCCCAGGTTTTCCGTAATATCCACAAACAATCTTCCGGCGGCTTTAAACATCGGCCGAAAGGCTGTTAACTGCCATAGCGATAACCCTAACGGTTTCATAGCATCCGTCATCATTTGCTGATGGCCGACAGATACATAGACGTGATTTTCCTGGTCATTCCCTTCGGGGATTGGGTATAGGGTGGTAATCGGCCGGCTTTGCACAATATAAAATTCATCCTCGGCCAAACACCATTCAATATCCTGCGGGCAGCCAAAATGCTCTTCTATCCTTCTGCCGATGCGTTCCAGTTGCAAAATTTGTTCATCTGTCAACGTCTGGCTGTTCTGTATTTCGGGTGCTATCTCCTGTTCCCGCGTACCGCCACCATTTAAGGCATACGTAGCCAGTTTCTTTGCCGGGATTTTTTTATCGATAATCCCGCCATTGGATACTTTGTAATTATCTGCATTTACCAGGCCGGCAACCATGGCCTCACCAAGGCCGAAACCGGCATCAATGGATAAAACCTTCCTGTTACCGGTAATAGGGTCGGCGGTAAACATAATCCCTGCCGCCTGTGGAAAAACCATTTGCTGAACAACCACCGCCAGCTGCACTTTACGATGATCGAAACCGTTTTGGATACGGTAAATTACCGCCCTATCTGTAAACAGCGATGCCCAGCATTTGCTAATGTGCTTTAGGATTGCCTCCCCACCGGTAATATTCAAATACGTATCCTGCTGACCTGCAAAGGATGTTGTTGGCAGGTCTTCCGCAGTAGCGCTCGAGCGTACTGCAAAAGCATCCTTTTTGCCAAACTTTGACAGGTGTTCAGTAACCTCGTGTGTTATTTCCCCGGCAATAGCTACCACTTCTATAACCGCGCGGATCTTCGTGCAGACAGTGCCGATACTTTCCCGTTCATCTGCCTTAAAACGAGTTAATTCATCCAGCAAGCTGTTAAGCTCCGGATTATTCCCGGTTATTTTTTTATAAGCTTGGGTGGTAATGCAAAAACCGCCGGGCACCTGTATTTCCTCAATCCGCCAAAGTTCGCCCAGGTTGGCACCCTTGCCCCCCGCAAACATGAGCATCGACCTGTCCAACTCCCGGAAACTAAGTACATATCTGGATGATTTTTTTGCCGGGCTGAGTTTGTTTTCAGGCATCATATTGGATGTATTTTTGGTATATGCAGCCAAAAATAGAAGCTATAACCTATCAAAATGCCGTTTTTAAACTATATTTTTTCGAGCGCAATAATCATTAAAACAGGGCGTTATCCTTACAAACAATGGGATTGTGAGGCGTTAAAAAACACCCTGTATTTTAATTTTTACCGGCTGTTTTATAAACTATTCTCCCGATGTAAAAGCAAACAGGGACAAGCCATATTTTAGGCGAATTGCTGAACCTTTCTGTTTGAGATGTTTGCCCGTCTAACAGTACATAAAGTCCACCTATCACCACCACGCTAACAAATACAATAAACGCAGGTTTTAAGTTTGACAGGATAAACCCTTGTTTCGGCCCGGCATGCTGCTGGTTTGAATATCTATCCAACGGTGTATGATCATCAGGTGTTATCTTTATATACTCAATTTGAATTGCCTCGTTTGCATCGCCTTGGGCCGGCACATTTGACCAGCTTTCAGGATCATCAATAGAATAAGCTTTGTAAGTGCCCAAAAAGTCCAATATCCTTACTTCTGCTTCGTGCTGGGCAGGCATCATAAATTTTTCGTCAAACTCGTCATCCAATTGATCGATTGAACCCCGTTCATACGAATCAAGAACCCGCCAGCTGTTAATCGTGTTCATGGTTTCTATGGCTTTCCGGGCATCTAAAAGGCGGTTATTTAGCTTGTGGAATAATAAACCTAACAAAACCCTCGCAGCAGATGCCTCTGGCGTAGGTTTAATTTTGCTGTCTATCAGGTCGATTAGCTTAGCCATGGTAGTTGCTCCCGAAAGCTCAATAAAAAAATAGCTGGGATCGCTGGTTGTTATTCCATGGCCCCATTTAACAACATCTGCTACTGACACCAGGTTCAATGGCAGGCCACAACGAAATACAATTAGCTGAGGCTGATATGCTTTAAGCGAGGGCATTGTGAATGATTTTGGATTGTAATTTAGCAATATTTGAGATTGGATGGAGGTATGAGAAATCAACATTTTTTGGATAATCATGTCCCCAATACGCCCTGTTATTATTGAGTACAGATCCAAACCATAAATTGCAAGTTCACGGGCAAACTATCAACCTCAATACTCCGTAGCCCCAATATCAAAAGCTACACCTGAGGGCCGCTTAGCACCGTAATAATCAAAGCTTACGCCGTATGATGAAACGTTTGCCCCCGTATTGACAAGCGGCGACGACGACGACAGATGAAAATCGCCGCCGGTATAATTTACAAATTCGCACGCGCTTACATCAGTACCTATATAATTGTTTGAGGCTGTAAGCTTAACACTGCTGTTTTTTCTGATTATTGGCAACACCGATGCCGACTGTATAATCACGTTATTGATAACCGTGTTCATCGGGATAATTTCGGAGTTTAATTTGATGCCGCCCAACTCCGAAGCGATGATGGTATTATTAATAAATTGAAAATCAGGTCCCGGAGTATACCTGGAATCGGCAAAAATACCATACGATTTTGCGTTAAGAATGTAGTTATTAAAAACCACGTTGTCGCCAAGGCCCAAAACAATGATACCATTGCCGGGTGCATTTCTGATTACGTTATTATAACATTTCCCCCCGGTGCCTTCCCCTATCTGGATGCCGTTATTCTGATAAGCCGAAAATGGGCTCACCCCTGGGTTTTTAACCGTGTTGCTATATATCTCGCACCCTGCAATAGCGCTACCAACCTGTATACCTTCGCTACCGGTAGAATCGGTGAGGTTTTGGTACACCTTAAGGTTTACCACATCATGAGGCAAAACCTTACCACATGAAATTGAAACACCATTGGCGTAGAAGGAATTTCCTATATATAATCCCTCGCCACCCGTTTTATGAACATAATTGTCATGTATACTAACATTTTTCATAGTAAAGTGGCCACGCCAGGTGGCAGCATCGCACGATGGATCGGTTTTTGCCATAATACCCGCGAACCCGCTATTCCGTACTTCAACATTCGCTATCTCAAAATCCGTGCTCAAGCCATCCATAGTCATCCCAATGTTGCCGCCGTTTACATCAAACCCATAGGTAATACCGGGATCTCCGTTTCCAAGCACTTTAAAATACTGAGAATTTTGTGTTTTAAAAGCGTATGAAGCGGTAACAGCTGTAGAAAAGGTTACTTTACCACCTTTGTTGATAATGATAACAGGGGCCTCTGCCGTTCCTTTGATATTTTTAAGCAGTAAGGCGCCCCTTGTTCCGGCGGGTATATATATAGTAGCCCCCGCAGGTATTTTAGTGCCATCAACCATCCATTCGTTAGGTTGCACCGTATACGTGTAATTAGAAACTACCTCCACTGCTGAACTTAACTTAATACTATCCTTGCCTGGAGGCGCCAAAACCGGTCTTTCTATGTTATTTATGATCTTGGTACACATCGTAAAAGACGATATAACCATTGCGGCGGCTAAAAAGCGAATAGGGTAATTTTTATTTTTCATATGCAAACTGTAACCAGGCCACCAGGCATTTTTTGAAAACCAATGTTGTAAATCGTAATATTTTTCAAACTGTACGGGCCATAATTCCGGTTTTTATACGGCGCTTGTGATAATTTAGTTATCCGGATTTTTTTATGCTGAATGGCGGGCATCATGCATAGCCATTTAAATGATATTTCATGGGGTATCAATTTCGTTGCTAAACTATTTTTTTATATTTTCGCCGCCCTTTAAATTTTTACTGCTTTACCTGTATTGTTATGAATAAGTTTTTATACGGAATTGATTTTGGAACAACCAATTCGGCTTTGGCTATTTATAATCAGGAAACCAAAAAAATTCATGATACCATCATCATCCCATCGCTCATTTATTTCTATAGCCAACCGGGTTTAGGGGATGTAAAAAACTACGTAGTAGGCGAAGAAGCCATTGCGGCTTATCTTAATGACGGGATGAAGGGACGGTTTATCAAATCGGTTAAGCAAATCTTATCTAGGAGCAGCTTCACCGAAACCCGCATTCAAAACAAAAGGTTCAACGCATCTGACCTTGTGGCTATTATTTTAAAGGAACTGAAAGAACGGGCAGATGAACTGACCGGGGAGGATTGCCGCACAACGGTAATTGGCCGACCGGTGTTTTTTGATGACGACGACGTGCAAAAAGACACCCTGGCGCAAACCAGGCTGAGCAAGGCCGCAGCAATTGCGGGCTTTACCAATGTCCGCTTTCAGTTTGAGCCGATAGGCGCTGCTTTTGCCTACGAGAAAACGCTGGCAAAAAAAGAAAATGTATTGGTGGCAGATTTGGGCGGGGGCACAACAGATTTTACCTATCTGGTGCTCGACCCGGAAAAAGTTGGCAGCAAAAACCGCAAGGACGATATGATAGCCAACGGCGGTATTTATGTTGGCGGCGATAGCTTGGATTCGGCTTTTATGTGGGATATAGGAACGCCATATTTTGGCAAGCATACGCAATATGAAGCCACACCCGGTAAAGTGTTAACCGTTCCCAATTCGCTTTTTGCAAACATTTGTTCGTGGGAGCAGATGAACTTTTTTAATGGCCCCCGCATTAAAAAAGATATAGAAGATTATTACTATTTTTCGGGCAACAACCGGAAATTTAAAAACCTGATAACGCTTATAGACAATAACCTGGGTTACTCGGTATTTCAGGCTATCGAAAAAGCAAAAATTGAACTTTCAAACGCAGATACATCCGCGTTTAGTTACCATAACATGGATATCGATATTGATGAAGAAATATCACTTACTGATTACGAACAAATTATAGCCAAAGATGTGGATCGGATTGCCGGGTACCTGGATCAATTCATGCAACAAAACAACATCGATCCTGAAAATATTGATAGTTTGTTTTTAACAGGCGGCACATCGCTGGTAGGCAGTATTCAAAAGCTGTTTAAAAACAGATTTCCGCATGTTAACCTCAACTCGGGCGATAATTTTAAGAGTGTAGCTACAGGTTTGGCGTATAGCGGTTATCTGTTTGGGGAGTAGGTTTAGTAAGCATAGCGCTGGTCATATATATTCTGTTTTCATAGCTAAATCCGGGTAAATCATTATATTTAAAACCACATCCTATCCGGAGATGGAATATTGATTAAAATGCCCGTGAACTAACCTGCCATGAACAATTACGACATCCAATCAAAAGATTTTGCTTTGTCCCCACAGGGCGTTCACCTGCTGCGCAACCGGTTCAATTACAAAACCATCAATTATTACGACATCCACAAAGCCACTTTCGCCAGGGCTGTCGAAACAAAAAACGTAGCGCTTACCTTAATCGTCGGGATATTATTTATTGCTTTCGCGGTGTACAACACCATAGGCGTATACCAAAACTTTTATGATCCTACCGTACACCGCATCTACATAGAATCAATAGCACTGCCGGTTTTGCCGGTACTGCTGGGCATATATTGCATTTATATAGCTGTAAAAAAAGTTCCATCGCTAATTATTGAGCTTGAAAACCAAAAACATAAGCTAAGTATTCAAGATATTTACAAGGCCGGCCAAATGCAGGGCCTGGAAATTTATTTAAAAGATAAACTAAAAGCAAGGTTTTACGATAGCCCTACGCTGTAAAAAAGCCAATTCCAGGCTCCTGACGGTCATTTTCAGCATGTCCTCCCGGTTGGCTATTCTAAGTAATCTTCTTAGCGCAAAAAAAGAACAACGTTTTTTTTATTAAAATATTTTACCTATATTGATTTTTTGTGTAACTTTATCATTACCAATTAATTAATACCATTGATAACGCTGATTTTAACCCTGCTGCTGCTAAGTGCAATAGTGTGCATAATTTCTGTGCGGACGCTTCCAAAAGATGAATAAGGGAGGGCAATAACGTGCGTATTAGTAATTAGGGCGTATTTCCTGATTCTATACCATATAAGCCAACCGCACCTATAAATGTCACTTTTGATCCTAATCCGGGTAGTCGCTCCCGCTAACTAAGGCTCAGCATATTATTAAACACCAGCATGACCAGCGGCTTTTCAAGCCGCCGCCATTTTATTCCCATCAACTTTTGCCGGAATTAATTACTTTTGAATACCAGCGCAAACAGCAATCCGGCAAACACCTTGAACGACTATTTTTTATTTATCGATACAGAAGCCTCGGGCCTGCCACTTAAGTGGAACCTGCCCTACAGTTCCGATGAAAACTGGCCACACGCGTTACAGGTTTCCTGGCTTATTTACGATAAACATCAAAAGCTGATCAAACAACAGGACCATTATATCCAAAGCGAAGGAATCGCCATTACTCCCGCAGCCCTGGCCATCCATCACCTGACACCGGAATTTTTAAAACTAAGCGGCAAAACCCGAACCGAAGTGATACAACTACTGGCAGCAGATGTGCAGGAATACAACCCCATGCTGATAGGCCATTTTATCCGGCTGGATTATTACCTGCTTGGTGCGGCATATTACCGTTCGGGCATAGCAAACCCGCTCAGTAACCTTCCTGTTTTTTGCACCATGGTTGCCACTACTCAATTGGTACATAGCTCGCTTACGCGCCATTTAAGGCTGGAAGAACTGTACTATATGCTGTTCAATACAGATTTGCAAAACCAGCATAATGCACTATATGATGCCCTGGCTACAGCCGCTTGTTTTTTTGAATTGCGTAATCGCGGCGAAATATCTGATAAAAGCATCAGTCAGCAAATCCAGGATTTTGATCAGCAGCGCGATCCTGCCCAAAAACAAAAGGGCTGTTTATTGCCCGCATTAATGCTTATATTGTTAATGGCCATCATCATTTACAGCTTATGAACAACCGACTGGAGTTTTTGACATCCATTACGCCTTTTAACGCCCTGCCCACCGAGGTACTGCAAGGCGTAGCCGAACAGTTGCAGGAAATAAGCTATCAAAAAGATGTGGTGATTTACCAGCAGGATATTACAATGATGAAAGGTGTTGATATTATTGTACGGGGTAGTTATGAATCTTTTTTTTATGATAGCACAGGCAATAAGCGTTTGATAGAAAACCACGAGCCCGGCTTTTGCTACGGCGGCGTTTCGGTATTACTAAACAGGAGGCGATCGTTACGAACAGTTGTTGCCAAAAAGGGAACGCTGGTTTATTTTTTGCACCGTAAAGATTTTCGCCTGCTGTGCAAAACCTACGAAGATTTCTTTTTGCATTTTACTGCCGAGTTTGGCAAACGGATGCAAAATGAGGAGTTTGTCCATTTTTTTAAGCAACCGGCATCGTTTGCAGAAAGCTATATCGCATCTGAGCAGTTATACTCGCGCCGTGTAGAAAGCATTGAATACAGGCCTGTAATAGCCTGCCAGGGGCACACCCCCATATACAAAGCAGCCCAGCTGATGGCTGCCCAAAAAACCAGCTGCCTTTTTATTTTGAACGATGAGCAAAAGATTGTTGGCTACGTAACCGATATTACACTGCGCGATAAAGTGATAGCCAGGCAATATGACACCGCCTGTGCTGTAAACCTTGTGATGGATACGCCAATAGTGAGCATTAGCGCAGATGCCTTTGTTTATGAGGCCTTGCTGATGATGTTCCAAACTAAAACCCGGTACATACTGATCCAAAAAGCGGGCGGGTATGTTGGATTTATAAGCCGCAATAAGCTATTAAGCGAACAGGCACAGTCGCCGATGGTATTTATACAATCGGTTAAGCTGGCGCTATCAACAGATGAGTTAAAACGCAAGTGGCAAAGCGTACCACAATTTGTAACCCAGCTATTGGGCCGCGGCGTGAACGCCGAAATTGTGAACCAGATTATAACCACCGTTGCCGATACCATTGCCCAAAAAGTAATTGAAAGCGTAATTGCCCAAATTGGGCCACCACCCGCCAAATTTGTATTTATGGTACTGGGTAGCGAAGGCCGTAAAGAGCAAACCTTTAAAACCGACCAGGACAACGCCATTATTTACGAAGATAAGGCCAATGAGCACCGCGAAGAGGTGCGTGCTTATTTCCTTGACCTGGCCAGTCGTGTATCAAACGATTTGAATAACATTGGTTTTGTATATTGCACAGGCGATTTTATGGCGCAAAACCCCAAATGGACCCACTCGCTATCGCACTGGAAACGCAATTACGATTACTGGATGGACGAATCTATCCCCGAAACGGTGATCAACTTTTCTACCTTTTTTGATTGCCGCAGCATTTATGGCGACAGCACCATTATGGATGAACTGCACCAATTTTTAGACGAGCGATTACAGCAGCCTTTAGAGAAGCTATTCTTCCACATGGCTAAAAACGCCCTGCAATATGAGCCGCCGTTAACGTTTTTCAATACCATCCGCACGTTTAAAAAAGATAGCAGGGAAGTGTTTGATATTAAAAGAACAATGAGCCCCATTGTTGACCTGGTACGGGTTTACGCCCTTAAAAACCGCGTTTTTGAAGTAAATACCGGCGAACGTTTGAAAGCGCTGAAGACAAAAGGAGTTTTCTCGGAATCGGAATATCACGAGCTGATTCAATCCTACTACTTCCTGATGAACCTACGGCTAAAAAAACAAACCGAACAAATCATCCAGGACCATACCGAACCCGATAACTATATAGATATCTCGCAACTATCAAAAATTGAACGGGTTACATTAAAAGAGATTTTCAAGATCATTGAAAACTTTCAATCAAAGATCAAGGTGTCATTTACGGGCGGGTTATTGAGTTAATTTGTAGCCCGGGACAAGTTGAAAAATGCCAGACTTCCCAAGTTTTAAAAACTTCGGAAGTCTTTCGATAGCTTATCATTCTTTTTTCAGGGTTTCGCAAAGTTCTACATGTTTCGGTTCAAAATAGATACCGACTTTGAACGCGGGCCACGACTCACCCCGGCTACGCTGCGCTGGCCGACCCTCTCTCCGGCTTACGCCGCAAAGAGGGTTGAGGAAAGAAAAACAATTTTTTAGCCCCTCTATGCGACGCAGTCGGAGAGAGGGGCAGACGCCCCGATATCTATCGGGGTCGTCGGGGTGAGTCGTCTCCGCCATGCGATATACGTCATTCCCCAATAGCCTTAAAAATAACAACCAATTCCTGCTGCAAACTCACGCCCTTATCAGCATTGTACCATTGTTGCAAAGCTATCTTTTGCTGCTCCATAACAACATGGTCTTTCACCAGTTGCTCGTACAACAGCTGGCAACCGGCTGGTCGTGGGCCCCAAACGGCAAGGTTTGTATTTTCAGCATCGGCAATAATCAGTTTGGGTATCGATTTACTGCCCCTGGTGAGGTAACTGTTTATTAAAAATGGCTCGCTATCCCTTAATTGATAGTCAACTTTTATTAAAGGGTTTAAAGCCGATAACCGCTGAAAAAAAGGCAAACTGTGGGATGCATCGCCACACCATGGCTCGGTAATAATAGTCCAGTTTTGTTTGGTGCTGATACTTGTAATCAGTTCAACTAATTCTTCATTCAGCACACCCATCTTCAGCCACCGCTCCTGCCTCGACCAATTTAGCCGGGTATAATTCAGGTAATGCGGGTCATCATAAGGAAACCGGGGATTGGTATCCGTTAAAATATCCTGAAAAAGTTGCTGATAGGCTATAAAATCCATAAGGTGTTTAGCTAATCTGTGTTAACAAATCTACACTTAAATAAGTAATTAAAGCAGGCTTTAGTATACCCAATGGCTAGATATGAGTTGCTGCATCAAAAGCCCCATCTCGCTTATAATTGGCTACCCTCATTTTGCTTACCCGATATTTTCAAGGTAAATATCATCAAACGACTTACTACGCTGTTTTTGAAACAGGCCCGAGAAGCGGCGGTCAATCGGGCTAAGCAGCTGGATGCATAACCGCTTTTGCTCGTCGGTCAGTTCATTAACCATCATTCGGGCTACCTTCAGCACAACTTCTTTGGCAGTTAATAAAGTGGCCTCGCCTTTGGCGGTTAGTTTAAGGCGTTTTACCCGTTTATCCTGCTCATCGTCGTACTCGCTCACCAAACCCCGTTTTTTTAGCCTGATCAGCATATTACTGCCGCTGGATAATTCCATAATGTTATTGTATATAGCTTCTGATTTTATAGGGTTCTTTTGGTTATAAATAGTTACCAGTATCCCAAATTCTTCCATCTGGTCAAGCCCGGTACCCTCAAGCGCTTTGTTTGAATAAGCGATATGGAATTTACCAATCCGGCGCAACAGGATCACCAGCTGGCCGTTCAGGTCGGGGCGCAGGTCGCCCTTTGGCGTACTGTTGCTTTCGGGCTTAACATTTTGGGCCAGCTGGTACCGGCAAAAATCTTCAATACTGGCCCCGGGATGCTGCGCTTCGTAAGCGCCCCAGCGCTTCACTAATTCTACTGTTTGATTTACTACCATTTGGAAGCAAAATTATAAAAAAATGACAAAAGTTATTTGTTACATACTACCATATGGTATAATATTGTATATTATTTACTACCAAAAAGTTTAAAATATGCAAATCAGTTATCTTTTACCCACTTTCCTGGTGCTGCATTTAACAGCATTAGTATTAATGGCCGGTACTACATTGGTTGATTACCTGGCTTACTCATCGTTTTGGAAGTTTGCCAACCAGGGCAACCGGCCCGATGCATTATTGAACATGATGGCCAGGCTGCCACGTGTAGCCGGTATTGGCGCTGCCCTGCTCATCACAAGCGGCATAGGCATGATGGCCGTAACCCACGGCGTTTTTGGCGAGCAGCTCTGGTTCAGGATCAAGTTTGCACTGGTGGTCCTGGTAATTCTCAATAGCCTGCTCATAGGGCGTCGGCAGAGCTTAAAGCTTCGCAAGTTACTGGAAGCTGGCGAATTGGTATTTACAACCGAAGTTGCCCGTATCAAAAGCAACATCAAAGCCTTTCACATGCTGCAGCTGCTGCTGTTTTTGCTGATTATTTTTTTAAGCGTTTTTAAATTTAACTGATATGACCATGAACATATTTATTGCAGGCGCAAATGGCGGCATTGGCCGCCAGGCGGTGGAGCAGGCTTTACAGGCCGGCCACCGGGTTACCGCGCTGGTACGTAATCCGGCTAACTTGCAGCTAATGCATCCCAATCTTAATATTATACAGGGCGACATCATGCGACCTGAAAGTTTTACAGCTGAAATGAAAGGCAAGCAAATTGTGCTATCGGCATTAGGTGTAAGCGGTGGTTTATTTAGCGATAAGCCTACCGCTCTTTACTCACAGGGCAACGCTAACCTTTTAAAAGCAATGGAGCAACATGGTGTTAAGCGCATCATTTGTATCTCGGCCTCGGCGCTGGAAATAAGCCCCGTGATTCCCTGGTATGTGCGCCTGGTTGCCCGGTATGTAATTCAAAAGCTACTTAAACATATGTATGCCGACCTGCATCGGATGGAAGCTATCGTAAAAGAAAGCAGCACCGACTGGACAATTATCCGCCCGCCACAGCTAACCGACAAACCTTTAACGGGTAATTATCGCACCGCTGTAAACCGGTTTTTAAAAAATTGCCTCCAGGTATCGCGTGCGGATGTAGGCCACTATATGGTAAACAACCTTGTTAACCAGGAAATTTACCGGGCAACCGTAGAGATAGCTTATTGAGCATGAATACCCAGGTTGAAATATTTAAAACCGATGTAATGCAGGGATGCGAAGCTGCCACGCTGATTAGCCTGTTATTGCAACATCTGCCCCATTGCCGCATCAATTTCGACCTGGAGGATTGCGACCGGATACTGCGTATTGAATCGGCGCAGCAGGAAATTAACCTGCCGCAGGTTATCCATATCATGAACAGGCAGGGTTATTCCTGTACTCTTTTAACATAATTAATAACACAAATCAAATGGAACAAATATTTATCGACCGCTTCATAATGCCCCAAAACGCAAAGGCGGAATTTACCGAACGCATGCATATCAATCGTTCATTTATCAAACAACTTCCCGGTTTTATTAAAGATGAGGCTTATGAACGTACCGACGATGAGGGCAACTTTATTTGCGTAACCATAGCTGTATGGGCCAGTGAAGAAGCACTAAAAAACGCGAAAGAATTGGTGCAGGCCGAATATCAGCAACAAGGGTTCAACTTACCGGCCATGCTGCAGCGCCTGGATATCAGGATGGAGCGCGGGCAATATAACAGGTTTAGTAATTAGGCAGCGAGGCGGGGTTAACCTACATCCATATCACTACCGCGCACAATGCTACGGCGGCAGGCAGCATTTGCTTAATAAAAATAGCTTTGCCAGCCGTAAAGCCGCCATACAAGCCTGCTACAACCACACAGCCTAAAAAAAACATGGCCACATTTTTGGCCCATACGGCATCGCCAATGAGTAGCGCCCATATCAGCCCGGCGGCCAAAAAGCCATTATAAAGCCCCTGGTTGGCTGCAAGATTTTTGGTTGGCTCAAACAGCTCGGCAGGGAAAGTTTTAAAAGTTGCGCGGCCTTTGGTTGTCCAGGCAAACATTTCTATCCATAAAATATAAATGTGTTCAATGGCAACCAGGGCTATTAATATCGATGCTATAATTTTCATGATGGTATCAGGCTAATTGTTATAAAACTACGTTAAATATCGGTTAATATTAAAAACATGGCCAATATTGCTTCGAAGCTATCAGCCGGGTATTTTAATACATTACCGCTGATAATCTTTTTTAATTTTTTCTGCTGCAAAAATACTATCAGCCTGTTGCCTCGAAATTAACCGGCTGCTATCGCCCGGGTTAAAATAATAAAAAATGGAGTCTTTGGCTTTACCACGCGCGTATTGACTGGTAATAGAGATACTCCTGGATACGCTGTCAATTGATTTAAGTTTATAGCGATCATCTTCAAAATCAACATTATAAACTGAATCAATATAAATCTCTTTAGATTGGTGCCCAATCGTTGTATCCTTCGCCTGCCATTCTACAAACCTGTTCCACTTGTATTTTACATTCCAATCAATTGGAATTTCGGGTACGCCCAACCTCCGCCTGGTATCATTAAACACCAAGCCAAACTTAGTCAGATGGACATTATTGTTGTATTTGAATATATCTTTATACCCCATATATACCATCCAAAAAAGCGCATTACTTATCCTTAAAATTTTATTCCATTTTGATTCTTTTTCACTAACCACGACAAAAACCAAAGCGATAAATATAACAGCCATACCTGCCAATTTGGTTAGTAACCAATCAAGCGATTCTAATTTATATTTAAATTCGATATACCAAATAACGCCCAGAAATAAAAAGGAAAAGCATATGATAATTATTGACCATTTTTTCATCGGGTAAGGTTAGGACCCGCTTATGCGTTAAGGCAAACTATTAAGCGGGTATTGTGATAATGATTTATTAGCTGATAAATATATGGCAATTCCGGAATGATGTCAAAATATTTGATTTCAATAAACACCAGAAAATTATATGGATAGCAAACGGAAGAATTTATATCAAAAAATAAAGCCCGAATGTTTATCCATCCGGGCTTTGGTTTTTCAAATAACTTAGTACAACTTATTGTTTCAGCTTAGCCGCCATGCTCAGCGTGGTGTGTGGCACGGCCAATAAACGTTCGCGCTGGATAAGTTTGCCGGTTTCGCGGCAAATGCCGTAAGTACGGTTCTCTATGCGCACCAGGGCCGCTTCCAGCTGATCGATAAATTTCTTTTGGCGCGATGCCAGTTGGTTGATAGATTCTTTCTCCAGCGTTGCCGAGCCATCCTCTAAAGTGTTATGCGAACTGGCCGTGTCATCGGTACCATTGGCATTGGGGTTACTGATGGAAGAGGTCAGATCGAGCAGTTCTTCACGGGCCGATTTGATTTTTCCCTGTATCAGTGTTTTAAATTCCAGTAGTTCGGTTTCGTTATATCTTGTTTTTTCTTGTTCAGCGTTCATGAGTGCAGTTTACCTTTTATTATTGAACCAAACAACACATCAACTACGAATTAGTTTTGTTGTTTTTTAATCAAAAAGTAAAGATGGTTCAATTTTTTAATTATTATTTTAACATAGCGCAAACATCGTTTTATTAGTTCATCTTTGATTACTACACACAGCCAGAAATACATCCGGCAGGTTATAAAACCCATACTACCATGAGCAAAGACAAAAAAAGCATGCCGAATCCGGTAGGTAAAAAAGCCCCGTCTGATTACCAGGCTGGTAAAACCAGCAAAGCCAAGCTGGACATTATAGTACCCAATAAAAAAGCTAAATAATGGCCGCCAAGTCTGCCGAGGCCCAGGCCAGGGATTTTTTATATGAACTAACCAATTGCGCCAGCGAGTACGGGTTTGCTAAAGACGAGTTGTGGAACGTAAGCATAGCCGCCGATAAACAAAAAGCAGCTATCGAAAAGAAATACTACCCTGTAATATCGGCCTTGCTTGCACCTGATGTACTTGCCACCGTTCCAGGACTTGTAGCTACCCGGTTAAACCAGGTAATTGCCGGTGCAGAACAAGGTGTACTTAAGGCGGGCCCTAAAGCCGAACCGCAATACCTGGTGGCGTATGTGGCTACAAGGAAAATGTAAAAAGCACTGTTAAAAAAAGCCACCGGTTGCAAATTCAACCGATGGCTTAAATAATTTAAAACAGCCCTAACTGGCCTTTATCGTCTATATCAATATCATCCGGGTTGGTAATCTCGAAATCAATTTTCTTGGTTTGAGTTTGCGCCGGTTTTGCAGGCGAATCCGATGATTCATTTGAGGCTTCGCCCGCTTCAGGTTCCGGTGATTTTGCCGATTCTGTTTTGGGTGATTCTTCTTTCGGAGATTCAACCTGTTTTGGGGCCGATTTCGTTGCCGGTGTTTCCGGTTTTACCTGTTCTGTCTCAGGTTCTGCTTCGGCTGCCTCAATGTTTGTTTCAACCGATTCTTCTGCATCCCTATCTTCTTCTTCAACCGACTCCTCGGCAGCATCCTTAGTAGCTATCAGCTCGACAGATTTAATAGGTAATTGCGACAGGCGGTTGCCCATAGCTTTCATACCTTTTACATCTATCAGGTCGGCAAGGTTTACCTCAATGGTTTCGGGCGTTTGTTCTTTACCTTTAAGCTGTACAATTTTTACCAATTGGTTTGCTTTAGCAATGTAAAGGAGTTTTGATCCGGGCTCATCGCTGATGATGCTTACCTGTTTGCCTATAGCTATGGTTTCAAACACGAAGCGTTTAACCATATAGTTTTTAGATTTCCCATCGAGGTGAATTACCGAGAAAACCTTTTTAGGATCATATTTTTCAATCAGGATCATTTTATCATCAAAATGATTGTTCAGATCGAAATTGGTAAGCTCATATAAACCGGTACTTAATACATTCAGGATCCGGTCGTCGCCATCAAACTCGCCCAGGTATTTACCCCGCCCATCGGCGTTAAGGCGTTTCAGGATCTCATCATACCAAATTTTTCTGCCGGCCAAGGTTGATATGCCCTTCGATTTCAGCACTATCTTTTTAACCGGGTACTTGGTAATGATATTCCCCATCGATCCGCGGCCTTTAATAGCTATCGAAGCAAAATCCTCATCAAACTGCAGTTTCTTAAGTTTTGAATGTGGTTTAAGCTGCACATTCACTATTTCGGCCTCGCCGTTGGAGTTGGCTGTAAAGTACAGCACTTTGGTGCCCTTTGTGCCCTTGGTAAGGTCGTATTCCTTATCGCGGGTTACCCCTACTACCGAGAAACGTTTGATATACGCAATGCCGCTTTCGCCATCTTTATATATCATGTTATACACGGTACGCTCGTCGTTCTTTTTAAATACGGCTACGTGAATGATATCTTTACCCACAAAAACCTTATCCTGCACTTTAGTGATCAGGCAGCGGCCATCGGCACGAAAAACGATAATCTCGTCAATATCCGAGCAATCGCCAACGTACTCAACCGCGTCATCCTTTTTAAGGCCCGAGCCCACAAAGCCATCGGTTTTATTAACGTACAATTTTATATTGGCCAATGCCACCTGTGCTGCTTCTACTTTATCGAAGGTGCGCAGTTCGGTTTTACGTCCCCTGTCTTTCCCGTACTTTTCGCGCAGCTTTTCAAACCAGGCAATGGTATAATCGGTTAGGTGTTTCAGGTGATGTTTTACCTGCTTTATTTCGTTTTCCAGGGCCTTCATCTGCTCATCCGCTTTTTTAACGTCAAAGCGGGTGATGCTGCTCATAGGTTTATCTATCAGCTTTTTGTAATCCTCGGCCACTATGGTACGGTAAAACTGCGGGAAGAACGGCTCGAACAATCGGTTCAATACCTCCAGCACCGTTTCAAAATTACCCGATGTTTCATAGTCGGGGTGTTTGTACATCCCCTCCTGTATAAATATTTTAAGCAATGAGCTGAAGAAGATCTTCTCCATCAATTCCTTCAGCCTTATCTCCAGTTCCTGTTTTAATAGCTCTTTGGTAAAAAACGTGCTTTCGGTAAGCATATCGTTCACGCTCATAAAGCGCGGCTTATCTGATTGGATAACGCAGGTATTGGGCGATATAGATACCTCGCAGTCGGTAAATGCATATAACGCATCGATTGTTACGTCGGGGGATATACCAGGCGCAAGGTGCACCACAATTTCTACATCCCTTGATGTATTATCTTCAATCTTCTTAATCTTGATCTTGCCTTTTTCGTTGGCATTCACAATACTTTCCATCAGGCCACCGGTGGTGGTACTAAACGGAATTTCGGATATAACAAGTGTCTTTTTGTCTTTCTCGGCAATGCGGGCGCGTACCCTTACCTTGCCGCCGCGCTGGCCCTCGTTATAAGCAGATGCATCGGCCATACCCCCGGTAGGGAAATCGGGCAGCAAATTAGGCCTCACCCCTTTAAGGGCGGCTATTGATGCATCAATCAGCTCGATAAAATTATGCGGTAATATTTTGGTAGCCAAACCTACCGCTATACCTTCGGCACCCTGGGCAAGCAGCAGGGGGAATTTTACGGGTAGGGTAATAGGTTCTTTATTACGGCCATCATAGCTGGCCTGCCAAATAGTGGTATCGGCATTAAAAACCACATCCAAAGCAAATTTGGATAAGCGGGCCTCGATATAACGCGGAGCGGCAGCCGAGTCGCCTGTGACCGGATCGCCCCAGTTGCCCTGGCAATCAATCAGCAGGTTTTTTTGCCCTATTTGTACCATGGCATCACCTATGGATGCATCACCGTGGGGGTGATACTTCATGGTATTACCTATTACGTTGGCGGCCTTATTAAAACGCCCGTCGTCCATTTCCTTTAAGGAGTGCAGGATACGGCGCTGTACAGGTTTTAAACCATCATTAATGTGTGGTACGGCACGGTCAAGGATAACGTAAGAGGCATAATCAAGAAACCAGTTTTCGTATAACCCGTCGAGTGAGGTAACGTTATGTAATTTGTCGTCGTTATTGTCAGGTATCTCGTTTTGATTCAGATCTTCACTCATTATTCGCTAAAAACTTTTGGATGGGTAAAGATAAAAAATAATGCTGATGTGCAGGTTGGAGATAATTTGAAAATTTGAGGATTTGAAAATTTTAAAATTATTGTCAAATACTGATATGCAGATTTCAGATGTGCGGATGATTTTTTTAACACGAATGGTGCGAATTGATTCGAATTTCACGAATTTTTTGTTGTTAGTGATTTGACTGAACCAGAATTAAACAGATTCTTCAGATTACACAGATTTTAGAAATTTTGACCATTCGGCCTCCTGCAAATCAAATCAAAAAAATCTGAAGAATCTGCTTAATCCGAGTTCAGACCAATCATCTGCACATCTGAAATCTGCACACCTGCACATCAATAACCTACCCCAACCTAACATAATGGCCTATACGCAACTGAAGATATTGCGCCTTTACCAGTAAGGTTTTGGTTTGTATAAAACGCTCAATATCGTGCGGCGCACTCATTAAACTATTTTTGTAAACCTGGCCAAAATCAAAGTAGTTTAAATTAAACTTCCACTTGTTTTTTAAAAATTCAATAACCTGCTCGTCTTTCTCCAGCAATAGTTCGTAGTTAATAACCAGGTAATCATCCGCCGGTAACCTTTTTAAGGTCTTTAATATCTCTTCGTTATAGTTTATCCACACCTTTAAATAGGTTTCGGCATGCTCCATATAAAAGCTTTCCTCGCGGCGGCTGCGGCGCCAACACTTCCAAATCATCTGTTGAAGATAATTACGACCCTTATATTTTTTGTCGACGTTTGCAAACTCCCGTTTTATAAGCGAACTGATAACAGCATTGTAATCGCGCATGATTACCAGGTATTTGGCTTCGGGTAGCAGCTTACTGTAAGTATCCAGGAACAGGCAGGTACGCGGATCTTTCCACCCCCATTGTTCATACAGCTGCTGTTTTATGTTGATAACGCCTTGCAATTTGGCCAGTTGGTAAGCCGATAGTTCTATCTTTTTGGCATCTACCAGCCCCGATATATCAAGGCTGTTGTTATTTAAAATCTCCTCATGCAACTTCAAAAATTCTACATCCTCAAAATGCCCCTCAACATTGCCATTGCCGGCGGCTACCAGGCTTTCGCCAATTTGCAATCCACAGCGATTAAGCCAGTTTGTTATCAACGACGTTCCGGAACGGTGCATCCCGGTGATGATTAAAGTTTGATGTTGCATGAGTATTAATTTATGAGTTTATATTTTTAAGATATTTAACAGGCGATGTACTGCCGGTTTAATAAATGACGCTCTTGCTGTATAAAAGCCAGCAGCATCGCCGTACATTCTGTAATGTCATGGGCATAGGTGTTAATATACAGGTGAGGCGTTGCCGGTGCTTCAAACGGATCATTCACGCCTGTTAAATTGCCTACCCGTTCCGGGTGTCCATCTGGCAGCTGCGCTTTGTGATAAAGTCCTTTGGTATCTCTTGCTTTTAAAATGGGCAATGGGCAGTCAATATGAACTACTTTAACATCATCGTAGTCGTTAATCAGCTGGCTCCGCATGGCCTCATAGGGCATTATGGCGCTAATGACAGTAACTATGCCCTGGTTGCTAAACTTGCTGGCTATAAAACCCAACCGCCTAATATTTTCAAAGCGGTCTTCCTTTGAATATTTAAGATCGGGGAATAATTGCTGCCGGTATTCATCGGCATCTATTACCTCCGTTTGGATTTCCACCCGGTTAAGATTTTCCTTCATTTTTTTGGCGAGGGTTGTTTTCCCGGCACCCGACAGGCCACAAAGTAGTATGATCATAAATTAATAGTTTGTTAAACGTAAAACAGGCTGATGTTTAAACCTTTAATTAATTACCTGGTTAACGGTAAATTTTCAGCTTAAATTGCAGCTACCAAAGCGTGCATCGACATAGAGCACTTTTTTATCGACGAAGCTGTAAAACAAAGAGACGGCGACAGGGGCGCAGTTGCCATACCAGTTAGGGGCATACTATCGCTGTTTGCAGAAAAGATTACTTATTTATGAACGTTAAGTAGATATCTCAAATTAGATTTTCTTAATTTTAAACATAAACTTATACAACCTATTAATTATGGAAAACCACGCAGATAACAGCAAACTAAGCGATGTTAACAGCCCCAGCGCTGCAGCCAAATGCCCGTTTTTAAACGGAGCCCTAAAGCAAAGCGCCGGTAGCGGAACCAGGAACCGCGACTGGTGGCCTAACCAGCTAAAGCTGAACATTCTTCGCCAAAATTCGCTCCTTTCAAACCCGATGGGCGAGGCATTCAATTATGCCGAAGAATTTAAAAGCCTGGACCTGGATGCTGTTAAACAAGATATTTTTGAGTTGATGACTACATCGCAGGATTGGTGGCCGGCCGATTATGGCCATTATGGTCCCTTCTTTATCCGCATGGCCTGGCACAGCGCCGGTACATACCGGGTTTCTGACGGGCGTGGCGGTGCAGGTTTTGGCACCCAGCGCTTTGCACCGCTCAACAGCTGGCCCGATAATGCTAATTTGGACAAAGCACGCTTACTACTTTGGCCGATAAAACAAAAATATGGCAAAAAATTGTCATGGGCCGATCTGATGATACTTACCGGCAACTGTGCCCTCGAGTCGATGGGGTTAAAACCTTTTGGTTTTGGCGGCGGCCGTGCCGATGTTTGGGAACCGGCCGAGGATGTTTACTGGGGATCTGAAAAAGAATGGCTGGGCGACGCCCGCTATACAGCCGATCGCGAACTGGAAAACCCGCTTGCTGCCGTACAAATGGGTTTAATTTATGTAAACCCCGAAGGCCCTAATGGAAACCCCGATCCGCTTGCATCTGCACGCGACATTCGCGAAACTTTTGGCCGTATGGCGATGAATGACGAAGAAACAGTTGCCCTTATAGCCGGCGGCCATACCTTTGGCAAAACGCATGGCGCTGCCGATCCGGGCCAATACGTAGGCAAAGAACCCGCAGGCGCTGCTATTGAAGAGCAGGGACTTGGCTGGAAAAACAGTTTTGGCAGCGGTAATGCAAGCTACACGATTACCAGCGGTTTAGAGGGAGCATGGACCACCACACCCACGCAATGGAGCAACAACTATTTTGAAAACCTGTTTGGCTACGAATGGGAGCTAACTAAAGGCTCGGGCGGTGCACACCAATGGAAACCTAAAGACGATGCAGGCGCGGGTTTAATACCCGATGCGCATGACCCGGCAAAACGCCACGCGCCATTTATGCTTACATCAGATATCGCTTTAAAAGTTGACCCTGCATACGAGAAAGTTTCAAGGCATTTTTACGAAAACCCCGGCGAGTTTGCCGATGCGTTTTCGCGCGCCTGGTTTAAGCTTACTCACCGCGATATGGGTCCGCGTACCCGTTACCTTGGCCCGGATGTACCTGCCGAAGTATTGATATGGCAGGACCCTATCCCTGCAGTTACCCATCAGCTAATTGATGATAGTGACATAGCTGCGTTGAAAGGCAAAATTCTTGATTCGGGATTGCCTGTGTCGCAATTGGTATCAACCGCATGGGCATCGGCATCAACATTCCGCGGTTCTGATAAGCGTGGTGGTGCCAACGGTGCACGTGTTCGCCTTGCCCCACAAAAGGATTGGGAAGTAAATAACCCAGCGCAACTGGCGCAGGTTTTATCAACGCTTGAAGGTATCCAACGTGAATTTAACAGCGCGCAAACCAATGGTAAAAGTGTTTCTATTGCCGACCTGATTGTTTTAGCCGGATCCGCAGGTATCGAGAAAGCGGCTAAAAATGCTGGTTTTGATATCAACGTTCCTTTTACGCCGGGCCGGGCCGATGCATCACAAGAACAAACCGACGTAGAATCATTTGAATACCTTGAACCCGGTGCCGATGGTTTCCGCAACTATTTTAACCCGCAGCATTCCAGCGCCGCCGAAGCAATGCTGGTTGATAAGGCACAATTGCTGACATTGACCGCGCCGGAACTAACGGTTTTGATTGGTGGTATGCGCGTGCTGGGCACTAATTTTAACGGATCTCAGCATGGCGTGTTAACCAACCGCACGGAAACACTTACCAACGATTTTTTTGTAAACCTACTTGATTTATCGACAACATGGAAACCGACATCAGATGCCGGCCTGGTATTTACCGGATCGGACAGGGCTACAGGAGAAATTAAATGGACCGGTACCCGTGTCGACCTGATCTTCGGTTCTAACTCCGAACTAAGGGCAATTGCCGAAGTTTATGCCTGTGCAGACGGCGGCGAAAAGTTTGTTAAGGATTTTATTGCCGCCTGGACCAAGATTATGAACCTTGATAGGTTTGATTTGGTTTGATTGCAGCTTTATATTAGTTAGCCTATAAAGAGGTGGCCGGTGATAAGGCCACCTTTTTTGTTAGCAATTGAAAATTGGTGATTTTATTATTCACCAGTCTCCCGTAAAACAGAATCGATCAGTGATTTTGCTATCCTAAAATTGGTTTGCTGTATTTGTTCAAAATAAGGCCTCAATGCAGGAATAAGGCCTTTACTTTTTGCGATTACCAATAAGCCAATAGTTCCTTTAACCAGCATTCCAAGCTTTTCCGCAAACCTCCGGGCATTGCCATCATCAATAATTAAAAAATCGAAGGTTATTTCGGATGCCAAAGCTATTGCACTTGCTTCTCCATAATCCACAAAATTTAGGAATTCATTTGGCAGAGCAACATTAACCACCGGCCTAATAATAACCCAATCGGGCAAGGGATATCTAAACTCGCTGGCTATTTGAGGCGTTGTTATTACAACCGGGAATAGCTGATGTAACAAATCGAGCGCATCCAACTTTTGCAATAAACTAAAGTAACTTGTATCAGTAATAATTACGCTATATCCCTTTGGCGTCATTTATAGCATCTGCTGCACTTGAGTCAAAAAAATGCACACCATAATTCACCAAAATCTCGGCATAATCCCATTCTGCATGCCACACATTTCTGCCGCCTGGCCTAAAGTTAATTTACCCGATTCATACAACTTGGCAGCAAGGAACCGTACGGTTTCGTCATGTTCTTTTTCAAGAGCATCGGGAACCTGTAATGTCATTGTAGCCATGATATAAAGATAGTGATTTAAAAAATAAAGGCAAAAACACTGTACCAGTTATGGAATTAAAAAAATTCTTATTTTATTCTACTAAGTACATAGACAATATAGAATTAATTATATATTTGCGGCAGATAGTTTATAAAAGGGTGCTTTTAATAGCTACAACGCAGGCGCTGGCTGGCAGCAAGCGGATGGTTCGACCCCATCCCCTGCATCTCTTCTCTTCTCATATTTATGTTTTATAATTGGTTAGATCAGAGTTCCTGCCCATCAGGAGCTCTTTTCTTGTTTTATATTAACCTACAGGCAACATAAAAATAACTTATTAAAATAATTTAAAAAGTTCTTTTTATTGAAAATAAGTTTTATTATGTTTGTACCAGTAATGCACAACTTGTTATTAAATAGAATTCTTTTTAGCCTTATGTCGGTGAGGTTAAAACAGTTTTGTTAATTGGTTTGATAAAATCCTCGTTTCGGCGGGGATTTTTTTTAATACGCTTTTTTTAATTCAACATATATATAACAAAGGTTCTTTAGAAAATTATGGCCCGATTAAATTTATTGGAAGAGACCCGGTACGAGAAGCTGCCGGTAAGCGTTTATGGCAACCAGCAGGAGGCATCCATTGCCGTGGCAGGCAGGATAGCCAAACTTATCCGCGATAAACAGGCAAAAGGCGAACAGGCAGTGCTCGGCCTGGCAACAGGTGTTACCCCCATCCGTGTTTATGCCGAACTGGTACGCTTGCACAAGGAGGAAGGCTTGTCGTTTAAAGATGTCATCACCTTTAATTTGGATGAGTACTATCCCATGAAGCCCGATGCCGCCCAAAGCTATGTTACTTTCATGTATGAAAACCTTTTCAGCCATGTTGATATTGATAAAGCCAATGTGCATATCCCCGATGGTACTTTGGATAAAGAAGACGTGGTAGCCTTCTGCCTGGATTATGAAAAACAGATTGAAGAATTAGGCGGCCTGGATTTACAGATATTAGGTATCGGCCGTACCGGCCACATCGGTTTTAACGAACCGGGCTCGGCGCCAAATTCCGGTACCCGTTTGGTTACTTTAGATGATTTGACCCGCAGCGATGCCGCCCGCGATTTTGGTGGTAAAGCCAATGTGCCTACCAAAGCCATTACCATGGGGATTGGTACTATTTTTAAAGCAAGAGAGATCATCCTGATGGCCTGGAGCGCCAAAAAAGCGCCTATTGTTAAAAAAGCTGTTGAAGGTGAAATATCAGGCGAAGTACCGGCCACTTACCTGCAATTATCAGATCATGTTGAATTTGTGCTTGACGAAGCAGCCGCATCTGAACTCACCCGTTTTGATACCCCATGGCTGGTAAAAGATTGTTCATGGGATGATAATACCCTGAAAAAGAAAGCCGTGATCTGGC